>Ga0307514_10002183_pt1 | contig 21027 bp, 9 predicted proteins | sample 16_EM_MG_FD_203088 | JGI IMG/M metagenome (GOLD analysis project Ga0307514, IMG submission 203088) | Populus trichocarpa ectomycorrhiza microbial communities from riparian zone in the Pacific Northwest, United States - 16_EM | ecosystem: Host-associated > Plants > Roots > Unclassified | place...
TTTGTACCACCTGCCTGCTAACAATCCAATAAAACAGTCACCAAGAAAATTAGCTGGCTTTGGTTTAACATTTGAAGAGAATGGCAAGAACTAGAGAGCATTGGCCAGGCCTTCAAGAGCAAGAATATGCAATTTATTTCAGCAAACAATGAAATTCAAAAGTAATCGGTAAAACAGGCATTACAAATAAGAACTTCAAATAGCTTCTCGGCGTGCGCGCGTGCACATTTAAGCACACACACATATAGGTATAGATATGTATGTATTCACCTGAGAAAAACATTGGCCTGTGATAATGGAATGGAGGAGATGGATGGGAGGTAATCAAGTATCTATCTTTCGGTCTTTGTTGTGCCCCTGTATACCTCCAATAAACCTGGCACTTTATCAGCATACTTAGTAACATAATTCTCCAAGAAATTCTTCTCACTAACTGTTAGCAGATAGTTCGTCTTCTTGCCGATTTCAATTAGCTTCTTAGACTTCAAAATCTTCAAAACATCATACCTAGGACGGAGCCTTTTCTCAGTTGAATACATAAGAAACTTAGGACAGGCAATGATGGCCTGCCTTTCCATCTTAATAGTATTCAACAAGAAATCCATCGATTTCCTCATTTTTTCCTCCGAGGATGATAATTGAAACGGGTATTGCTTAAATGCCCGCAAAATCTCTTCTTCAGTCCACCCAAAACTTTTCATCACCTCAATCTTCTTCTTCCAAGTGAACTCATTCATGGATAAGATCGATCTAAGAGCATATATAAACATGGGAGCCTTCGGCTCAAGACCCAAATTCTTGACAGCATTGACTGCATAAACCATCCTATCGCGCCTTTGATATATAATTCTTGGTTGTGCAACAATCATTTTTACTACTCTCTCTTCAGGCACTCCCTCTTTTATCAACAACTCAACATTTGGCTGTATAATACTCTTCCAATCATAGGTCAAGAACACTGCACATCGCTTAGAAGCCGCTACAATCATGTCATTACTACCAAGAATGGACTTAAAATACTCAAAACATGGCTTCATATTAGATTCTAAAGCCCTTTCCAAAACATTCGGATTTGATGTAATAAGCTCAGGAAGAAGCTTACCCACAAAGCCATTTGCGATGAGGAACTCAAATTTTGGTTTGAGATTGGTGTCTACTCCACGTCTGAGGACATCAGGCCGCTTCTCAATTAATTTGACGACGTGGGTTTCTTTAAATCCGTGAGCTTTCAGAAACTCGAGTACTGATTGGGGCTTCTGGATGCTCTTCTCGTCGAGTTGTAACTTCTGGGAGACAGAAAGAGCAGATTTTGAGGGAAGCCCACATGAGTTGATGAGGAAGTCGACTGTAAATGATGACGATGGAGCAGTGGAAAGAGGAGAAAGTGTTGGAGTAGATGACGATGATGTTGATAAAAAACGTTTCTGTAAGAGAGGAAGCAGGTTTCTCATGGCTACCTTGGTGCCCATTTCCTGGAAGCAGATACTTTGCCAAACCTAGATTAGAACAAAGACAGTCAAGACATTTCCTTTTTCAGTGGGTTGATGAACTGAATGGGTCTGTTTTCATTGGGCCAAGTTCCTCAAACTGATAAGGGTTCAAATGGGCTGGGCTCACAATGGTTAATTAAACTAAACTGAGAATATAATGATTTGTTTGATAAAATATTTTTTAAAAGAATTTAATTAGTGGTTTATCATGTAAATATTTGTTTTAGTTTTTTTTAAAAAAAATATTTATTAATATTGAATAAGAATAAATATTTTTTTATTTTTATATAATTTTTTTAAATTCATTGTTTTTAGATTTTTTTCATGATTTTTTTATTTTTTTTAATTAAGACTCAGTTTTTATTTTTTAAAAAATACTTCAAATAAGTAAAAGATATTTTTTTATTAAGATAAAGAAATACATTAAAAAAAACTATTTTTTTAGTCAAAACAACAAAAAAATTATATAAATAAAAAAAGATAATTTTGATGGAAACATATATTTTTCTTTTATAATTTTAATTTCAAAAACTTATCAGCACCAACACGCAGTCATCTATGCTAGCGGTTAGCCCAGGACTTCCTGGGATCAAAATAAAAGGAGCGTGCCTGAAAAATCAACGAAAAGCCCCCCTTAATCTCCCCTCTGCTCCAACCCACGCTTGTTCAACAACTCAGTTTTCTTCTTCCGAGTTGATTCACTCATATGTATTGTATCAACGTGCCAACAATGTATAAGCACAGAACCCCCTTTGGTTCAATGCCAAATTCTGCATCATATCAACATGCCAACAGCACGTATGAACACACAACCCATCGGTTCAAGGCCATATTCTTAAAATTCTGAACGTTGCATAACACCTTTCAAATCATAACAGTCACAAAGAAAGCCTTAAAAAAAAGCCACCATTGTGTCATTTCTACCAAGAATACTCTTCAAACAAACTCAAATCATGGATCAATTTGAGAAACCAAGGGCTTCTCCAAAGTTAAAGTTATTAGTTTTTTACTTTAAGCTATAACCATGGACAGAATACATGTTCAAGGGCAGGACCTGTTTGAAATTTTCAAAAGGCCCTTAGATTCTCGTATTAAAGCATGCATGCCATTTCTTTTTGAAGGGCAGGGCCTAAAAAAAAGAAAGATTAAAAAAAAAGGTCAAAGAAATGAACCAGAAACAAGAGCTGCCGTGATAAGAAACTAATATGAAAAATGATAGGATATTGAGCTCAGTATTCGAAGAATTAATTGAACGATATAAAATGACAGTACAAACTAGGTCTAATTCAGAAGAAGGGAAGCAATTAACAACCATTGTGTTATACTTTGTATAGCACAAACTAACTTAGCCATCAAGCGTCTTTCTCTGTTCTCATGGCTGTACCCTTGTACAGCTCTAATAGACCAGGGACTTCATCCGCAAACCTGCTGACATAATTTATAAAGAACTTCTTCTCACTCGTAGCTAGCAGAGTAGAAATTTTCATGTCTCCTTTAATCAGTTCCTTCGACTCTAAGACATTAATAACATTATACCTTGGGCGAATCCTTTTATCAATTGAGAAGCCAATAAAATTAGGATTGGCAATTATAATTTGTCTTTCCAACTCCATAGTATTGATATAGAAATCTATTGCACTCCTGATTTTCTCCTCCGAGAATGCTAATATTTGTGGGTACCTCTTAAAAGCCCTCAGAATCTCCTCTTCACTCCACTGCAAACTCTTCATCACTTCAATTTTCTTATTCCAAGTTGTTTCAGTCATTTGTAACCTCACGCTAAGAGCACGTACAAACATCGTCTTATCTGGCTCCAGACCCAAATTCTTAATAGCATTCATCGCATAAACCATCCTGCCACGCTTACTCAGTATAGTTCCTGGATTTAAGATAATCAATTTTGCTACCATGTTAACAGGAACTCCCTCTTTTCTCAAAAAATCAATGTTAGGTTGCGCATTAACATTCAAATCAGCCGTCAACAACCTGGAAGAACGCTTAAGAGCCGCAACAATATTCTCATTACAGTATAGAAACGACTTCAAAAGGTAAAAGGCTGGTTTAATACGAGAATCTAAGGCACTTGTAAGTATTTCAGTATGGTGTATGATAAGGTCGTGAAGGAGCTTACCCACAAAGCCATTTGCGATCAGAAACTTGAATCTGGGAGCGAGATTGCCTTCTACTCTGGACTGGAGGACTTGAGGCCGCCTCTCAATCAATTTGGAGATGTGGGTTTCTTCGAAGTTGTGAGATTTCAAGAATTGTAGCACAAAAGGAGGATTTCGAAGATTTTTTTTGTCCAGCTTCAGCTTCCGGGAAGCTAAAAGTGCAGATTTTAAAGGAAGCCCACATGAGTTGACGAGAAAATCCACCGTAAATGAAGACGAAGACGAAGATGATGAGGATAGTGAGCTACTAGTAGATTGCGTTGCTAGAAAACGTTTTTGAATAAGAAAAAGCTTCATTGCCATTTTCTCACTAACGGGTAAAAATTTGGTTAGAGAAGAAGCTAACGAGGACTGATCCCTAATGTCATCGACGAGGCGTGGGGTTTGTTTTGTGATTCATGAAAACCGGCCGGACTCTCAGTTCCCCCTTTCGTTTACCTCCGAAATATTGGTCCATTGCTTATATACTATACACATATACTTGTGTTATTAAATTGTTTTTTTTTAATATATTAAAATAATTTTTATGTATATTTTTAATATTAAAATGTCAAAATTTAATATTTTTTCAAATAAAATATATTTAAAATATAAACCCTAAATAAAAACTATTACACATCAAAACACCAGTGAGACCAAATCATTGGCTCGGTCTGGTACTCTTTCACGGACATTAGAATTGAAAATGCATGTAACTATAGTGGATTCGTTGTAGGTGGATCTTTATGGGCTGTTAAGGCTGCTTTAATGATTGCAGTTTTAAAAAATAGCTTTTAAAAAAAAATATTTGAGGTTTTTTTTAAAAAATATATATTAATATATATATATAGTAAAAACTAATGTAAAATGAATTTTTTATATGTAGAATAAATAAAAATATGATTTTGATGAATAAAAAACATGTTATTTCAACTTTTATAAAATTAAGATTTGAATTACGTGCAATCCAATACAATTAGCAAAAAATATTTGACTAACCAATTTATTTATTTTTATCTTGGTCGGAAAAAAATAGAAATTACCACAATATCAAATAATCTTTAAACTAGCAATTTGCTATATAATTTTATTTTTTATGCCAAGGAATTTTGTTTTACATATTTTTTGTACAACTAGTTTTCAGGCTCACATCTATGGGCTGGATAAGAAAAATTGAACCTAAAAAAATTGTATAGGCCTCAAGAAACTACTTAGTATTGTTATTAAACTCGATCTAGTATCAACTTTAAATGCTCTGGACTTGAGTCCTTGCCTAACCTTGATTTGAAATTAATGACATGACAATTACTTTAACATAACTTAGTTAGTTTGAACAATCATTTTAACATGACTTAGTTGGTTTGAAGAGTCTAAAAACAACTTGGATGAATAATAAAAAATAATTTGGTTTAAAATAATATTTCAATGAGATATTTTTTTTTAATATTAAGACGATAATATATAAGATCAACACATGCTTCATGACTAAACTCATCAAATCTGTGATCTATGATTATAAACTCCACTGAATTTAACAATTTTATTTTCTGAAATTATTTTTTACTTGATGACATGATTAAAAAATAGATGTTCGTAGAATTGAACATCAACCAAATATTATACAATTGTTTTGAAACTGTAATAATTTTATAAAAAACAAATTGAAATAAATTATAAATACCAATTTAAAATTAATAAAATGTTAAAAGATAAAATTGATTAAAAAAAAGTAAAAAAAGATTTAATCAAAAGAAAAATAAAATCAGAAAATAATTTTTTTTTTTAAAAAAAAACTATTTGACATTGTTATTAAATCAAACTCAATGAGTTAACTTTGAAACCTTTCGACCCAACTCCTTACTTAACCCGAGTTTAAAATTAACATGCATGATAGTTGATTCTACATGCCCCAAACGACTTAGCGGATCCAAATGCAACCAAAATGACTGGTAAAAGTGTTGTTTGACTTTAAAAAAATCTCAAGATGATATTTTTAAAAAATATTAAAACGAAGATATATTGGATCGACTCAAGCTTTGCGAGACTTAACTTGCAAGAATCATGGACTCCACTAGATTTAAGAAAATTATTTTTAAATTTTTCATTCTGAATAATAAAAGAAATTATAATAACTTATTCAAAATTAATAAAATATTCAAATGATAAAATTGAAAAGAAAAATTAGAAGGTAGATTTTTTAAAAAATAAAATAAAAAATTAGAAAAAAATTAAGTTGCTTCTCTGTTTATATAAACAAAGCACTATAACGTTTTTTTTTTTTTTTTTAGTCTAGTAGAGAAAGTAATCTAAATTTAAATAAATTTCAGATAAATGGATGACAAACTCAACATCACTGTTAGTTAAAATAATACACACAAACCTGAGAGGTGACCCGCCAAAATATAAAGAAAATGATTCTTATATATTTGTGAGATGTAGAACTATAACCATGAAATGATCTCACAAATTTTTATCATTTTTCTTAACCAAGGACTCACCCTTGTTGGTTACCAGAGATGGCTTTAGGACAACATGAACACATAGAAATATCTTTGTAAGAGATTGTTATCCTGAACAACTATTGATTTTGCTTCTACAAAGAATTACTTGTGATGGAACATAAAATCAAAGGAATAAAAAGAAGAAGAAAATGAGAATTCAGCACATAAATATTATGCCGAGTTTTTGTATGAGATTCAATGTATTTCCTATACATTACAAATGTATAAATATGTGTGTATGTGTTAATAAAAAGATGACTTCTCCAACGCGATTCTAAAGCACACATCTGCAATGAATAACAGCTCCCTAAAAGCTACAATGCCAGTGACCATGCAGTTTCTCACCATATCAAAACCAACATACTTGCTTTCTGCCCCCACTATTACTTGTTGAAGAACCTCCATCTAGCTCCTTGGAAAACATGGAACAATCAACTGCTGAAATATCAGGCATCAATAAATACATTAGTTTGCATGTATGCAGCTGTTCTTTACCGTATGCATGTTTAAGCAGCAGCAGCAGCAAGCGTGACCAAAGTGGCCATCTGCTGACATTCAATTAAAAACCTAGAGACGCATCTCGATCTTTACCATAGTCTTTACTATAGCATAGGACTGAAGTTTATCACTTCAAGAAAACTGCTTCTGAAGCTTGCGAATCCCAGAAGATGAAGTGCTCATGTCGCCAACTGAGCTTTAAAGTTTAAGAGATTGAAAGGAATTGAAGAAGGGGCACACAAATAGAACTCATAATGGCAGAATGATTGCATCAAGGAAAGGTAGTCGTTCATTCGACGAGAGATCAAGGGCAATATGTATGCAAGTCTTTAATTGTAAATATGAACAATTAAATATAGATTATAATGCCCTGATTTTTACATTTTAATAATTATTTAAAGGAAAAACTTACCTTGAGAAAATGTAATCTTGAATGTAAATTGAAGAAGAAAACTATGTTTCTCTTCTAACTCTCAATTATTTCCACTAGAATAAAACATCTTGCATTCTCTCACTTTATCTGCCACTGATGGCAAATAAACCATCCAAAAAATCCCAAAAAGGATGCAAATCTGATACGCAGTATGATTACAAGAAAACATCACCTCCCAAATCCACATAATCCAACGTGGAAAGGAAATACAACTGTTTTGATAATTATACACTTCTGGAATCACGCTTGTAACATAGTTTGTATCTAACTGCATTGCTGCAGTTTGAAACCCTGCCGGAAGTATAGATTTTGCCTCTCCCAAACAACCTTATTGTTGAGTATTTGAGACCAGCTTCCGGAGTTCCTGAGTATGACAGTGACCCGCCAGTATTTCATATGCACCAGCAAGAGAGCTAATTGGCCATGAACTTCTTCATATCCAACACCCCTGCTATTTTGAAGCCAAAGCTATAAATAACCAATCAAATCCTGAACACTTTACAGGATTCGGGCATGTAGGTTTATAAACAATGAGGGAGGGATAGCCACAGAAAGAAGTTCAAGGTAGTTTTTGCAATTTCCCATTTCGATCATATTAATTCTGTTACTTGATAGCATATATGAACTGTAAGCAACCGAGACCTTTTTAGCTTACGAGCATTCATGGGAAAAAAATAACCAGTATGTTTTCATGGCTCCTCTTATGCTTCGCAGCTCAAATCAAGATAACTATTTCAAGTTAAAATTCAAAGAGTAAAATCCCCTAGGATTGAAATTCCAATACTATTATGCAAATCCTTCAAGCCACAATATCTGTCTGAATTTAAATATGCAGCTAATGATCTAACAACACTTACAAACACTCCAAAAAGCTACCACCAATAAAAAAAACTTTCAGAAACCAATGTCCAAAAACAACAACAAAATGAAACTTGGACAATCAAACAATAAATTGAACAATATAAATTAGAGACCGTTAAATAGTTTACACGACATCATTACAAAGCCACCGGGATAAGAGGAATTTAAGCTACTATTGTATAATGCATTAAAAAAGCAAACTTACTATTTTGCCATCAAGTTATAGTCCCTTCGTTTTTCTAATGCTCCCATATATCTCCAATAAACCAGGAACTTTGCTCTCGTACTTGGTAATATAATTCTCCAAGAACTTCTCCTCGCTTATTTTTAAGAAAGTTGCAGTCTTCCTGACTCTAATTAGCTTCTTTGACTCCAAAACCTTCAAAACATTATACCTCGGATAAATCCTCTTATCAAACGAATACTTGAAAATTGAGGGATTTGCAGTAATAGTTTGGTGTCCCAGCTTCACTGTATTCACAAAGAAATCCATCATGCAGTTGATTTTCTCCTCTGAGCATGATAAAAGAAATGGGAATCGCTTAAAAGTCCCCAAAATCTCCCCTTCGCTCCAGCCAACGCTCTTCCAAGCCTCAATTTTCTTCTTCCAAGTTGGTTCGCTCAATTGTACCATCACCCTAAAAGCGTGGATAAACATAGGAGCCTTTGGTTCAAGCCCCAAATTCTTAAGATAATTTGCTGCAGAAACCATCCTATCATGCTTAATTAGTATGGTTCTTGGGTACGACATTAACAGTTTTGCCATCTTATCAAGAGGCAACCCCTCTTTAATCAGGAAATCAATATTTGGTTGCACACATGACTTGAAACTATATGTCAATAACCACGAAGCACGCTTAAGAACAGCTATGATATTCTCATTACTGCCAAGAAATGGCTTCAAAAGTTCTAAACATGGCTTAATGCGAGTATCTAATCTGCATACCAAAATTCTCGGATCCGACATCAGAATTTGGGGCAGAAGTTGACCCTCAAATCCATTTTTAATGAAGAAGTCAAATTTGGGCTCCAGATTGTCCTCAACTTTGCAACGGAGGACAGCAGGACACTTTTGGACCATTTTGGCGATGTGGGCATCCTTAAAATGGTGAGATTTAAGGAATTCTACTACAGCTTGCGAGTTTTGGAGGTTATTTTCATCGATTTGGAGCTTTTTGGAAACTGAAAGGCCTGGTTGTAAAGGAAGCCCGCATGTCTTGATGAGATATTCAGCAGTAAATGATGATGAAGCAGTGGGAAGTATAACAGATGTGTTGAAGAAACGTTTTTGTGCAAGAGAAAGCAGGTTTCTCATGGCCATACAGGCGTTGGCCATTTTTGGAAGCACAAATTTTGGACAAGAAGGTGAGGATAGAAGCGGATAGGTTTTTGTTAGGGTTAGGGTTTGTTGATGGCTGTCTGGCTATTGATTAATCCAGGTTTCCAATCATTGGGCCGCATTTGATTAGGTTCCATGGGCCTGCAAAGAATTGCTCTTTCATTTGTTTATTTATTTTAAAGTAAACTATCCCAGAGTCCTTTTTAATTGTTTTTAAATAAATTCAATACTAATTCAGGCAGATATTTATATAAACAATTATTTAAGTTTTTTTAAAAATAAAAACATTTCTATTTATTATTCATATATTTTTTATTAGTAGTATAACTTTTCAATAAAAAATTAAGGAATTTAAAATGAATATTCCTAAGAATTAGAAGTATAAAAAGTATATTCCTCTTTTTTGTTTAGAATAAAAACATATTTTTTTATTATAAATACAATATTTTAAATAGATTAATCAAGTCGACTCAGTTTTTTTTATCTTTCAGTTTCATCCTCTAAAATTATTTTATTTAGAAATTAAGTTTTATAATTTATTTTAATTTATTTTTTATCAATCTCATGACTTAAGTTGGAGTTTTGTGATTATCTTTATCTCATGACTCAAGTTATAAACTTTACAGGTTAATCTAAGTTAATTCAGGTTGTTGTTCTATATTTTTTTTCATTGATTTTTTTTTTAATTTCATCATTTAATATTAATTTTACTAGGAATTCGATTTTATCATTTGTTCTTGTTTACTTTATATAGAATTATCTTAGTTTTATAACTTGGATTACAAGTTTAGCATATTAACTCGAGTTAACTCATGTTTTTTCTATATATTTTTTTCAATTTCATCGTTTATAAATAGTTTAATTGAAAACTTGATTTCAAATTTGTTTTAATTTATGTTTTATAGAATCATTATAATCTCATGATTTAAATTATAAATTTTATAAATTAACTCGGATAATTTAATATGATATTATTATTTAAAAAAAAATTATCAACTTAAATTTTTTTATCAAACAATTTTTTTTAGTTAAGCTATCTCTCTCTCTTTTTTTTTCCTATCATCAAATTTCCTTTTCTATCCACCAAACCAAGTCAAGTTACATTAAATGAACCTTGCATGATTTTTTTTTGCACGATTTTTTTCAACGTTTTTCAGTTACCAAAAACTACAAACAAGCCAATTATCTCAAAAAAAGAAAGTTTTTTTAAAAAATATCAAAGAAATGAACCGGGAACAAAAGCTGCAGTGATAAGAAACTAGTATGCAAAATGATAGGAAATTGAACTCAGCATTCGAAGAATTGATTGAACAATATAAAAATGGCAGGAACAAACCAGGTCTAATACAGAAGAAGGGAAGCAATTGCAAGTATGTGTTGCTCCTTGTATAACACAGACTACCTTACATTTCTGCCATCAAGCATCTTTCTCTGTTCTCTTGGCAGTACCCTTGTACAGCTCCAATAACCCAGGGACTTCCTCCACATACCTGCTGACATAATTTATCAAGAATGTCTCCTCGCTCGTATTTAGCAGAGTAGAAATTTTCATGTCTCCTTTAATCAGTTCCTTCGACTCCAAAACCTTTATAACATTATATCTTGGACGAATCCTTTTATCAATTGAATATCCAAGAAAAATAGGACAAGCAATTATAATTTGTCTTTGCAACTCCATAGTATTGATATAGAAATCCATTGCACTCCTGATTTTCTCCTCCGACATTGCTAATATTTGTGGGTACCTCTTAAAAGCCCCCAGAATCTCCTCTTCACTCCACTGCAAACTCTTCATCACTTCAATTTTCTTATTCCAGGTTGTTTCAGTCATTTGTAACCTCACGATAAGAGCACGAACAAACATTGTATTATTTGGCTCAAGACCCAAATTCTTAATAGCATTCATCGCATAAACCATCCTGTCACGCTTACTCAGTATAGTTCCTGGATTCAAGATAATCAATTTTGCTACCATATCAGCAGGAACTCCCTCTTTTCTCAAAAAATCAATGTTAGGTTGCGCATTAACGTTCAAATCAGCCGACAACAACCTCGAAGAACGCTTAAGAGCCACAACAACGTTCTCATTACTATGTAGAATCGACTTCAAAAGGGAAAACGCTGGTTTAATACGAGAATCTAAGGCCCTTTTGAATATCTCAGTATGGTGTATGATAAGGTCGTGAAGGAGCTTACCCACGAAGCCATTTGCGACGAGAAAATCGAATTTGGGAGTGAGATTGCCTTCTACTCTGGACTGGAGGACTTCAGGCCGCTTCTCGATCAACTTGGAGATGTGGGTTTCGTCAAAGTTGTGAGATTTCAAGAATTGTAGCACGAAAGGAGGATTTCGAAGATTTTTTTTGTCCAGCTTCAGCTTCCGGGAAGCTAAAAGAGCAGATTTTAAAGGAAGCCCACATGAGTTGACGAGAAAATCCACCGTAAATGAAGACGAAGACGATGGGGATAGTGAGCTACTAGTAGATTGCGTTGCTAGAAAACGTTTTCGAATAAGAAAAAGCTTCATGGCCATTTTCTCACTACCGGTAAAAATTTGGTAGGAGAAGAAGCTGACGAGGAATGACCACTAGGGTTTGTTTTGTGGTTCATCAATTGAATGAAAATGGGCCGGACTTGGAGTCCCCCCTTTACCCCTAAAATATTGATCCATTTCGGTATATATTATTACACCCATGAGTGAGACCGGACCATCAAAGATTAAAGATTAAAGTTTGTTTAAGATTATAGTAATCAATTAATCAATTAATCGTGACGGTTTAAAGTATTTTTTATTTATAAATATATTAAAATAATTTTTTTTATTTTTTAAATATTATTTTTGATATCAACACATCAAAACAAACTAAAAACATAAAAAAAAATTTCATTTTAATTAAAAAAAATTTCAAAACTTTTGCAAATACGGTGCAAACCGCATTACCGAACACATCTCCGGTCCGTTACTCCTTCAATTACACCATAATACAATTGTCACTTCTCTAAAACCGCTCATAGACATACCTTTACATCTAACATTTAATTTTAAATAATAAAAAGGTAAACTTCATAAAATTCATAAAAAACACAAATGCTAAATTAAAAATTCATAAAAATATCTATTTCATAAATAATCACAACAACATAATACAAAAATCTTACAAAAAAATTAAACATCTTATTACAAGTTCTCAAAATTATTAATAATAAATATCAAATAACAAGTCTAAAGATATCATTCATCAAATAAAAATCATTAAGCATTTGACTGGTCAATTATGCAAATTGACATGCCTTTCTTGAACAGGAGAAGACTGCTTATGCAAATTCAATAATCAACGAACTGTGGAAACATCATAAGAAATAAGAGGCGAAGAAGATGAAGAGCTGGTGCTATAACATAATATAAAAGAAACTCCAATCCTTCAATGTCAATCCACTTTACTCATCTTCTCTACACCCATCAAGGAACAAATAACTCTCAAAATTTATTTTCTCTAAAGTATCATAAAATTTATAAAAGGTGAATGAACTCTAGGGTTTTATCTTTATTTTTATATGGATATAGGATTAAATGTGCCTTTTTTTGTCTGCTTATTTTAAAATAAAATTACATGTAAACTTGATCCTTATAATAGTATTACAGGAACTTACAGGTAGTTATTATGGATTAAGGATAGATGGATCTTTTTATTCAAGTTGGCAGTATATCCTTTGATTTTTTTTCTCAAAATTATGGGTAGTTATTAGTTATTATGGATTAAGTCGTTTCATAGAGAATTTAGAAGATTTACTTGCATAGTGTGGCTACGCAAATATTGTAATATGACATGAAAGTTATATGTCTACATTCAGCAGCAGATGATAATAGAGATCGTTTTTGAAGCAGAGAAAGCAAGCTTCTGCTAGGTTTATTGGCGGCCATTTCAGGCAGCACAATGCTTTTGTTTCAGATTTGACACAGAGGCTGGCAAGGGTTTTTGACTTTTGTTAGGGCTTCGACTCTGAGGGTATACGAAGGACGATTGTGTGTTTTGTTAGGGATCTAAGCTACTGGATTGTTAGATGAACTCAAAAGATATATTTTAGTTCTTTTCAGAAAAAAATTTAAAAAACTGAAACACTAACATTTTGAATAAAAATTAAAGAAAATCCTTAAAACTAACTTAGAGAAATCTCTTTTCGATTTGATTAGATCAGTAAGATCATGAATTGGACACAAAATCATACAATTTAACCAAAGCAATTTTTAGACATTTCCCAATAAACACAACTCAAACAAGGCTTCAAAAATTTGGATCAAGAGGTCAATTTTATAATCACTAAATAATGATGGAGGTTTTTTTTATTCAACCGTGCTTTTTAATTTTTTTGATTTTTTCTTAGATTTAAATTATTTTTTTAAAAGTTATTGAATCATTTTGATAGGTTAATATAACAAAATTATTTTAATATATTTTTAAATAAAAATATATTTTAAAAAATAACATCTACCACGCAGCCAATATCTATTCACTTGAAGTCAAGATTCATAGAGTAACTTATTTATATAATTTGCAATATCTACCAAATTAACGTGAAGTTTCTAGGAAATGTTTTTTACAAGACTGGTATTATTTTCTACAGCTTAGCATTACTTTTGTAGGAAGAAAAAAAAGGCTTGTATTTTGAAAAATAAAGCCGTAGTTATTAATGAATAGTCTACTATTTTTCTTACACATTTTTTTAAAAAAGAATAAAGAAAGTCCATTTTAAAATTTTAATAAAATACAAAAAATATATAAAATAAAGTCATTTTAGTATCTATACTGGAGTGTGAATAACACCATTTTTTAAGGTAAATATTACAATACCTCTTGGGATTTTTTTTCTTTCTGAGATTATTCCTTATGGATGATTAACATCAAAATATTCCCCCTTTTTTTTACATTTTTTTTTTGTAAAATTTTTTTGAATGAATTATATTATGATTACACAGCAGCAAATCATTGTTATTTAGCAAGAAAACGAGCCTGCATCAAAGAAAGCAGATCTCTCATGGATAATGTGGCAAAGATTTTATATTTTTAATAGATATACAGACAACAGGATGAGTTTGAATTTTCTTAAGAGAGAAATTGGGTGTCAAATTGGACACAAAGAAGCTTCACCGGTTCTTTCAAAGAATAACCTCCTGTTCTGCGTGGCAGAATTACCAAAGGTAAACAAAAAATGTCAAGAAAAGTTAAGAGGATAGGCCTTGCAGAAGGAGCATGTACCTAGCCTCCAGGGTGGCTAGATGATTACCTGGAGAGAGAGAGGAAGCTGAATGGCCCTTTGATGATAAACACACTCGAAATCAGCATCTCCAGCAAAATTACCTGCTGCTAAAACAGTCAGCAAGAGCTGCACTTGTTAACTTTGACAAGCCTCGTGCTATCATATTTTCCCAAACTGTTAACTATTGCTTATAAAGATTAAGAGCCAAGCTGGAGGTCAATGAATGCTATGTTGAAGATGATAGTTAGATGAAAATTATGCCAGAAAATGCAGTAATTTGTCTCTCTGTAGCTTCTCGATGCATTCTAGCCCAAAAGAAACAGAGCCTGAGAGAAACAAAATCCAAATTAAAAGTTTCCAAGTTGATTGCAAAGTCAACACGTTCCTGCAAAGGAAAGAGGGGGTGACAAAGTTGACAGGCAGGTGCAATCAGAGATTGGCAAACGAAATAGAGCCTGAGTGAAAAAATTATCCGAATTATCTACCTCAAGAGAAAACTAGTCCTAAAGCTAAGACTCAGCAAACACTACATTACCATTAGTCATTCAATCTAACTATCTGACAAGGTGAGTTTTAAGGTTGAAAAGACTGGGAAAAAACCTAAAGAGCATGCTGCATAGACCTGCCCCTCGGGGTGTGCAAGAATGATCACCTTCAAGCTGCAAAGTAGTGAAGAGCTTTGCTAACAACGCTGGAGAGCATTTTTTTTCTTAAAATCATAGTCTGGATACAAGGAAGTCGAGACAGACCCTCCATAAGAATTACTTCCTTGATCCTTGCATCACCAATTTTTACAAGTAACGAGAACATATGTTAGGGCAAGAGAACTGTCTGTAAAGATTTTGGGTCCAAGAGGAGGTTGAGTACCTGGTAAAATGCAAGAAACATTTCAAGCACAGAACTAACTGAAAATTTAAAAGAGTGGAAAACCAACCATGTGGAGAAATGAGTTTTAAGGTTGAAGAGATTGGAAAGAAGAAAAAAAGAGCATAAACCTAATTTGCAGGGTGACTAGAGTGATTTGCCATGATGGTGGGCAAGTGCTTATTTACCAAGATGTTTAGCTGCTAATATACAATTTGCCCCCCTCATGCAGCATGGACATATATAATTGAAGTATGAAAACGATAATAATGCAACATCATTGTTCTACAAATCCATATTATCACTAGTAAACTTGAAACAATTGTTCACATGAACACAAATTCCTGAAGAAAATTGATGTACTCGACCAACCACAACTAACTGATATGAAACATACATCTTTGCCATAGGCCTGCCTGTTCAGCAAAATATAGAATGGAAAGGGACTGAGGCTATATAATTTCTTCCCCTCAGAACCAAGTGCTGTTAGTGAACCCAACCTACAAAGCCAGACCCAGAGGTCCAAACCCTAAATTAAAGTATCTCCTCCAATTATTTTTATCCCCTCTGCCTTTTCTTTCTTATCCGCAACACTTTCAATGAATAAAAGAAACCTGAACCATGAGATGCTCATCATTTCATCAAGGTCCTGTCACCACCGAGCAAGCTACACGACTTTATCCCCCTTTAAACTCTTCATTAAAATTGCTCTTCTTCAACATTCTCTCCTGGCCAGCCAAGCACAGCTATCCAACCAATACATAGTCTACATCTCACAAAATCTTTCAGCAGAAGAAGTGTGGATTTGGCGAAGGGCTTGTTTATTTCAACCGGAAAGGCAAGCTTAGATTTGTAGTCTCTGACACTCAACCACGCATTATTTTTAAGTTTAATGTCAGAAAGCCTATGATTATGTTAGTTCCAGTTTCAAACATTTGAAGCTTGACAATCAACGAAGTAAATTCAAATTAAAAATTCGAAAGTGACAAAACTCGAGATTATTCTGTTTCTTGATTCGAAATAGTCTAGAAATAGACGTGATGGTGAAAACAACCACTGCAAGATAACTATAATACATAAAATTATGATAAATTTTACACAGTGTTCAAAGAATTAATGCGGCAATGCAAATTTAAACAGCCAAGCACAAAACCTCTCTGATTCAAGAATATTATCTTACTTAATTTGCAGTGCAAGGTAAGCATGCATCTTTTTCCATCAAGTATCCATCTTTATAGGCTTGATGATACCCTTATATGTGTCCAATATACCGGGGACACTGTGTACATACTTGGAAACATAATTCTTCATGAATTTCTTCTCGCTCATTTTTAGCGCCGACCCAATGCTCATGCCCTCATCAAAGAGCTTCTTCGACTCCAAAGCCTTCAAAACATTATACCTTGGTCGAAGCCTTTTGTTAATTGAGTAATGAAGAAACAAAGGGTTTGCAATAATAGTTTGTGGCCTCAATCCCACAGTATTCACCAAGAAATCCATCACACCCCTGATCTTTTCCTCTGAAAATCGCAAAATAGCAGGGTCTTGCTTAAAAGCCCGGAAAATCTCCTCCTCCGTCCACCCCAAACTCTTCAACACTTCAACTTTCTTCTTCAAAGTGGACTCGCTCGATTGCATCATGGTAGTTAGAGCATATATAAAAATAGAAACCTCTGGTTCAAGTCCCAAATCCTTGACAGTATTCACTGCATAAACCATCCTATCATGCTTCCGTTGCACAACCTGTGGGTGAAACAGAAACAACTTTGCAACCCTATCAACAGGCACTCCCTCTTTAATCAAGAAATCGACATTTGGTAGCACGATACTGTTCCAATCACAAGTCAACAAAAACACAGAACGTTTGGAAGCTGCAATAACTTTCTCGCTGGTACCGAGAATAGACTTGAAGTACAGAAGAGATGGTTTAATATGGGAATCTAAGGCCCTTTCCAAAATCACCGGATTTGATAAAATAAGTTGGGGCAGAAGCTGACCCGCAAAACCATTCTCAATAAAGAAGTCAAACTTGGCTTTCAGATTGTCTTCAATTCTGCGCAGGAGAATCTTGGGTCGCTTTTCAATCAATTTGGAAATATGGGTTTCGCTAAAGTCATGAGCTTTCAAGAACTGGAGTACGGATTGAGGGTTTTGGAGGTTGTTTTCACGGATTTGGAACTTCTTGGAAACTGAAAGAGCAGATTTTGAAGTGAGCCCGCATGAATTCACAAGGAAATGAACTGTAAAGGACGACGACGATGAAGAAGAGCTACAGGTGGGTAATTGAGCTGTAGGAGGAGAAAGTGCAGAAGAAAATGTTAATAGAAAACGTTTTTGAAGCAGAGAAAGCAAGCTTCTGCTAGGTTTATTGGCGGCCATTTCAGACAGCAAAATGCTTGTGTTTCAGATTTGACACAGAGGCTGGAAAGGGTTTTTGACTTTTGTTAGGGCTTGGACTCTGAGGGTACACGAAGAACGATTGTGAGCTGTGCTGTCAAGGATCCAAATGGGCTGGTCTCGATAGGGTTAACGTGGGCTGTTGTTTTTAAAGTTATTGTGGGCTGTTATTTTAGTGGTCCAATATTCGTGCTCTTGGATTACATTTTCGAGATCCATGATTCTCTTATGAGTGAATCTATGCCGTTTCTGGTTTTTTTCAATAAATAAATAAACTATGGCAAGCTCCAAGTTTACCGGTTATCGAGTTGACTTTTCAGGCCGGGTTTAACTTGTTTACCCTACTGGATCTCACCTGAATTCGATTAAATCAATTAAATTATGAATTAACCCACTAAATTATCAAATCAATGTTCAAACTCGCGCAGCTCAAGCCAGGTTTTAAATAAAAAAAATCATAAATAAATCGATAATTATACTCCTATAAATCGATAAATTATTTATGATTACACGGCAGCAAGTTATTGTTATTTATCAAGAAAACGAGTGTGCATCAAAGAAAGCTGATTTCTCATGGATAATGTGGCAATTTTTGGAGCTAAGGTTTCATTTTTTTAATATATATACAAACAACAGGATGGGTTTGGATTTTCTGAGACAGAAATTGGATGTCAAGTTGGACACAGACAGAAATGTCTACTTCACCTGTTCATCCAAAGAATAACCTATGGTTCTTTCTGAGAGGAAGAAGAGGTAAAATGATTTGCCTTTGTTTATGGATCTACAATAATGGGATCTATGAAGATATCAAATGTAAGATACCAGCATGGCGGGTGCCTAGAGCCACCCTCTTCACTTCCATGGCCCAATATCCTCATTGTTGGCAAGATGATTACCTTGAGAGCGAGGAGGCTGATTTGCCCTTTGATGATACACACTCAAAATCAACATCTCCAGCAAAATCACCTGCTACTAAAACAGCCAGCTAGAGCTGCAGTTGTTAAATTTGCATAGCTAAGTCCGGAAGCCCGAGTCATTAATCCTCGAATAACTTTGACAAGCCTTGTGCTATCATATTTTTCCAAACTGTTAAATATAGCTTATAATGACCCAATAACCTGTATTCATGATGCTAAAACTGCTCTTAATCTGAGAAAAGAGCCCTACTTTATAAACAGGGAATAGTTGTTTGCGTGTCCAAAAGAATTCCAGAACAAAATAATGTACTTAATCAACAAGTGCTTGACTGGAAACCTGTATGCGCATCTGTTCCATATATGATACTGTAGCAGATATGCATGGCAAACAGATGATCCCCTACATGGCATAGCACATTCTGTCGACTCAGAACCAAATTTTGCTCATGAACCAAGGCCAAACAACTAACCATCACATCCATATTTAATTTCTTTTTTCATTTAACTTTATTTTCTCCATACACAAATCAATGAATCAAGGACTTGTTACTTGAGTATCATCTGCCTATTCAGTGCGGATTGGGAAAACACCAGCCTGTAATCAAGGACTTGTTACTTGAGTATCATCTGCCTATTCAGTGCGGATTGGGAAAACACCAGCCTGTAACAGGAATTTGTGCCACTCTGCCTCAGAGGATGCACACAAGAAAAGAATCACATATTCCATCACCTCCAAAATCCAATATGTAAGACCTAAATCAACAAGTATATGACCGCAAGCTTTTGAAAATCATGCATTTTATTCAGGTAAGCATTGAACCTAAAATCCACATCTCAGTCCTCTCCCAAGCAAAAGCAATGTTAATCACAGATTTTACCTATTCTGAGTAACAAAACTAATTGACCTAAAACTTTTCATAACTAAACACTGGCCACATTTGGGAACCAAAGCCATAAATGATAGTTCAGATTCCTTCCAATCACATTAAAAGGCCAGAGAGATGATCTGGAAACATTCATGGTCACAGGAACAAAATATCACAAGAAAAATATGAATAACCAATATGCAAAATGATTAAGAAATTGAACTATTAGCATTTGAAGACTTAATCGAGCAATATAACTTGAAACAGAAAGCACACAAAGTGCCTCTAATTCACAGAAGACTAAAAGCAATTTATAATATTATTATGCTTTTCATTGAATAAGTCAACTTACATCTTTTGCCATCAAGAATCTATCTTTATTGCTTTGGAACCTCATATGCCTCCAATAAACCTGGGACCTTGTCTGCATACTTAATGACATAGTTCTGGAAGAAATTGTTCTCCCTCATTGTTAGCAACTGCTTCATATTCTTCTTCCCAATAACCAGCTTCTTCGACTCCAAAATCTTTAACACATTGTACCTTGGACGAATCCTTTTATCAACAGACAGCATAAGAAACTCGGGACGTCCAATTACAGTTCGCAGTTCCATCTTCAATGTGTTCACCAGGAAATCCACGACACTCCTGATTTTCTCCTCTGAACATGTAAAACAAAAGGGGCATCGCTTAAAAGCCTGTAAAATCTCCTCCTCGGTCCACCCCAAACTCTTCAACACTTCAACTTTCTTGTTCCAAGTGGACTCGCTCATTTGTAACATCACTCTAAGAGCATGTATAAAAACGGTAGTCTTTGAATCGATTTCCAAATCTTTAAGAGCTTTCACAGCATAAACCATCCTCTGATGCTTTTGCTGTATAGTTCTTGGTTGCAACATAATCAGTTTTGCAATCCTATCGACAGGCACTCCCTCTTTTATCAATAAATCAATGTTCGGTTCCATGGCAGACATCATTGATACCGAACAACGCTTAAAAGCCGATGCAGCTTTCTCACTGCAACCAAGAACCGACTTCAAAAGCTCAAAGCATGGAATAATTCGAGAATCTAAAGCCCTTCTCAAAACATCCGGATTTGATACAATAAGCTCGGGCAGAATCTCACCAACAAAACCATTTTCTATGAAGAACTCAAATTTAGGCTTCAAATTGTGTTCTACTTTGCAATGGAGGACAGCAGGCCACTTGTGGATCAATTTGGCTATGTGGGCATCCTTAAAATCGTGAGCTTTCAAGAACCCGATGACATAATGGGGGTTTTGAAGATCACTTTCATCGATTTGGAGCTTCTGGGAAACTGAATGAACAGATTCTAAGTGAAGCCCAGATGAGCTAAGGAGGTATTGTGCAGTATATGACGATGGGGATGAAGTATTGGGCGGTACAGTGGATGTTTTCAAGGAACGATTTTGTACCAGAGAAAGCAGGTTTTTC
>Ga0307514_10002184_pt1 | contig 21019 bp, 17 predicted proteins | sample 16_EM_MG_FD_203088 | JGI IMG/M metagenome (GOLD analysis project Ga0307514, IMG submission 203088) | Populus trichocarpa ectomycorrhiza microbial communities from riparian zone in the Pacific Northwest, United States - 16_EM | ecosystem: Host-associated > Plants > Roots > Unclassified | place...
GCCCATCCGCTCATCGACGTCCGGATCACCCTGCTGGACGGCAAGGCGCATTCCGTGGACTCCTCCGACGCCGCGTTCCAGACGGCGGGCGCGCTGGCCCTGCGGGAGGCCGCGGCCGACGCGACGATCCATCTGCTGGAACCGGTCGCCGAGGTGAGCGTGCTGGTCGGCGACGACTATGTGGGCGCCGTGATGAGCGACCTGTCGGGGCGACGCGGACGGGTGCTGGGCACGGAACAGACCAGCGGTGGACGGACATTGGTCCGGGCCGAGGTACCGGAGATCGAGATCGGCCGGTACGCCGTCGATCTGCGCTCCCTGTCCCACGGCACGGCCCGGTTCAGCCGTACCTACGCGCGGCACGAGCCGATGCCCGCGCAGATCGCCGAAAGGATCCGTGAAGAGGCTGGCAGCGCCTCGTAGTTGGCGGCAGGCCCCACAGCTGCCGTTTGTGGAGCGCTCCCCTCCGTGTCGGCGGGCGACTTCGGCCGTCCGCCGACGGATGTGGGCCTGTCCGCACCGAATGTCGGCATCTGCGGATACGCTGATGACCTGATCAACAGGTGTGCGGAGCACGGAAGTCGGGAAGGCCGCAGGTGCAGAAGCGGTGGCGATCGGGGGGCGGGAATGACCGTTGACGGCGGTTACGCGGACATCTTCGGTCCGCAGGTGCCGCGCACGGGCGACGGAGGCCAGACGTCGACGTTCGCGCTGGCCTCGGCGGCTTATCGGGACAATCCGGTGGAGGAGATCCTCAAGGCCAACAACGAATGGCACCAATCGGCCGTCAACGGCGGACGCAAGTGGGCGAAGATCCTCCGCCCCAACCTGGGCGAGGCGTTCTCCACCGCCGTGGTGGCCCGTATGCTCGGCGCCGGCCGCAAGCCGCTCATCCAGTCCTTCGGCGCCGAGCCGCAGGTCGTGGTCGAGCACTGCCTCGCGGCGAACAACATCCGCCGGGACCGGGACAACCTGCTGACCATCGTCATGGTGCTGTGCGGGCTGCTGTTCCTGCCCGGGCTGTTGATCTGGCTGCTGGTCTTCCAGATCCGTACCACCATCGCGAAACAGGAGGGCAGGGCCGGCGCCCTCGCCACCGCGCTGCTCGTGGGGGTGGGCGCCCTCGCCGTGCTCTTCCTGGTCAAGATGCCGTTCACGGGGTTCTGGGCCTGGTACGCGCGCGCGGCGGTGGTCCTGCCCGTGGTCGGCTGGTTCTGGGCCAAGCGGATCTGCGAGCGCACGGCGAAGGACCTGCGAGAGCGCTGGAGCAGCCTGCTGGCCGGCAGCAGCGTCGGGGCGAAGGTGCCCGAGGCGGTACCGACCGGCCCGCGTGAGACCGCCGCCGAGCAACTGCGGCAGTCCCTCGCCAAGTTGAGCGCCGAGCAGCAGTCCAACGCCGTGTTCTACGCCGGGCCCAAGGGCATACTCGGCATGGGCACCCGTTGGGGCAGCTGGCAGCTCGCCGAGGACCTGGTGGCCGCCGATCCCACCCGCGAGATCCACCCGTTCCGCAGCTGGGACGTCATACGCTCGATCCACGACCAGCTGCGGATGCTGGAGCGCGGTCCGCTGAACACCGGCGGTTTCACGAAGCCGTCGATACGGCACTGGGTCGTCACCCCCATCGCGGAGAGCGCGAAGGAGGTGTCCCGGCCCGAGGGTACGGACGTGGAGGCGTACCAGGTCAAGTCGCACGCCATACAGGACATCTGCAACAAGCAGCAGTTCGGGTCGGGCGACCGGCATTATCTGGGCGTGCAGTGGACGCTGTGGGAAGGGCAGCTGGTCATCACCATGCTGATCACGGTGACCGTGCTGCACGAGACCCTGCGTATCGAGGTGACCGGGCACGCGCTGGGGCCGGTGCACGGGCTGTTCACCTCGAAGCCGGCGGCCAAGGAGAAGGAAGTCCAGAAGTCGCTGAGGTTCTGGGAGACCCGGAAGGTGCAGCTTCCGCTGGTCGACGCGGACGAGGTGGTCCGGCTGGCGGCCCGGGCGCCGTTGACCTGGTATCCGCCGCTGCTCAACTGGCTCGGCGGCAGCCTGGCACTCCCCGAGCCCTTCGGACTGCGGCACGCCTGGGCGGACAAGCCGTGGCGGCACCGCTTCATGGCTGACGACGCGCTGCGGGCCGCGACGCCGGTGCTGAGGGTGGTGCACTCGGCGGCGATCCGGGTCCTGACCGAGAACGGCGTGAACACGGACAAGTTCGGCAATCGGTCGGCGTTCCTCAGTACGGCGGTGCAGGACGCGGCACCGCAGAAGGCGGACCTGTACGACGCCTAGGCATGAGGGATACGAGGGGCCGCTCCCGAAGAACTGGGAGCGGCCCCTCACCCGTCCACCGGGTCAGGCCGTCGGCCAGGCCTCCGCCAGCATCTTCCGCGTGTCCGCCAGCAGCTGCGGCAGCACCCTGGTGTGTCCGACCACCGGCATGAAGTTCGTGTCGCCGCCCCACCGCGGCACGATGTGCTGGTGGAGATGGGCGGCGATACCGGCGCCGGCCACGGTCCCCTGGTTCATGCCGATGTTGAAGCCGTGGGCGCCGGAAGCGGTCCGCAGAGCGGTCATCGCCTGCTTGGTCAGCGCGGCCAGCTCCGCCGTCTCCGGGTCCGTGAGATCCGTGTAGTCGGCGACATGACGGTAGGGGACGATCATCAGGTGGCCGCCGTTGTACGGGTACAGGTTGAGCACGGCGTAGACCTGCTCACCGCGCCGGATGATCAGCCCGTCCTCGTCGGACTTGGCCGGGATCGAGCAGAAGGGGCAGCCGTCGTCGGCGCCCGGGCCGGTCGGCTTGTTCTCGCCCTGGATGTAGGCCATCCGATGGGGCGTCCACAGACGCTGGAACGCGTCCTGGGTCCCCACGCCCCACTGCTGCTCCGGCTCACTCGTCATGCCATGCAGCATATTGCTTCGCCCGTTCGCGCCGTGTCGGCGGGTTGGCCTGGCTGATCCAGGTCTTCTCCCGCGGGGGCGAAGTGACGCCCCCGGGAGACTGAGCCTCCCGGGGGCGTCACTGACAGGGTCAGACCTGTACGCGCTCCTCGACGACCTTCGCGATCTTCGCGATGGCCTCGTCGAAGGGGATGCCGTTCTCCTGCGAACCGTCGCGGTAGCGGAAGGACACCGAGCCGTTCGACATGTCCTCGTCGCCCGCGATGACCATGAAGGGCACCTTCTGCTTCTGGGCGTTGCGGATCTTCTTCTGCATCCGGTCGGAGGAGGAGTCCACCTCGACGCGCAGGCCCTTCTTCTTCGCCGCGGCGGCGAACTTCTCCAGGTACTCGACGTGCCCGTCACCGATCGGGATGCCGACCGCCTGGACCGGGGCCAGCCACGCCGGGAAGGCGCCCGCGTAGTGCTCCAGGAGCACCGCGAAGAACCGCTCGATGGAGCCGAACAGGGCCCGGTGGATCATGACCGGGCGCTGCTTGGAGCCGTCGGGCGAGGTGTACTCCAGCTCGAAGCGCTCGGGCAGGTTGAAGTCGAGCTGGATCGTCGACATCTGCCAGGTGCGGCCGATGGCGTCCTTGGTCTGGACGGAGATCTTCGGGCCGTAGAAGGCGGCGCCGCCCGGGTCGGGAACGAGGGGCAGGCCCTGCTTCTCGGCGACCTCGCGCAGCGTCTCGGTCGCCTCCTCCCAGACCTCGTCCGAGCCGACGAACTTCTCCGGGTCCTTGGTGGACAGCTCCAGGTAGAAGTCGGTCAGGCCGTAGTCGCGCAGCAGGCCGAGGACGAAGGTGAGCGTCTTGTCGAGCTCCTCGGACATCTGCTCGCGCGTGCAGTAGATGTGCGCGTCGTCCTGGGTGAAGCCGCGGGCCCGGGTCAGACCGTGCACGACGCCCGACTTCTCGTACCGGTACACGGTCCCGAACTCGAAGAGGCGCAGCGGCAGTTCACGGTACGAGCGGCCGCGCGCGTCGAAGATCAGGTTGTGCATCGGGCAGTTCATGGGCTTGAGGTAGTAGTCCACGCCCTCGTCGAGCTGCATGGGCGGGTACATCCCGTCGGCGTACCAGTCCAGGTGGCCCGAGGTCTCGAAGAGCTTTCCCTTCGTCGCGTGCGGGGTGTAGACGAACTCGTAGCCCTCCTCCTCGTGACGGCGGCGCGAGTAGTCCTCCATGACCCGGCGGACGATGCCGCCCTTGGGGTGGAAGACCGCGAGGCCGGAACCGATCTGCTCCGGGACGGAGAACAGGTCGAGTTCGGAGCCCAGCTTGCGGTGGTCGCGCTTCTCGGCCTCGGCGAGGAAGTCCAGGTGCGCCTTCAGCTCGTCCTTGGTCGGCCAGGCGGTGCCGTAGATGCGCTGGAGCATCGGGTTCTTCTCGCTGCCGCGCCAGTAGGCGGCCGCGTTGCGCATCAGCTTGAACGCCGGGATGTTGCGGGTGGAGGGCAGGTGGGGACCGCGGCAGAGGTCCTTCCAGCACAGGTCGCCGGTCTTGGCGTCCAGGTTGTCGTAGATGGTGAGCTCGCCGGCGCCCACCTCGACATCCGCGCCGTCGTCCGTGGAGGCCGAGCCCTTGATGCCGATGAGCTCCAGCTTGTAGGGCTCGTTCGCGAGCTCCTCGCGGGCGGCCTCGTCGGTGACCACGCGGCGGGCGAACCTCTGCCCCCGCTTCTGGATCTCCTGCATCTTCTTCTCGATGGCCTTGAGATCCTCGGGCGTGAACGGCTTCTCGACGTCGAAGTCGTAGTAGAAGCCGTCCTTGACCGGCGGGCCGATGCCCAGCTTGGCCTCGGGGAAGAGCTCCTGCACGGCCTGCGCCATCACGTGCGCGGTGGAGTGGCGCAGGATGTTCAGGCCGTCCTCGGAGGAGATCTCCACGGGCTCCACGAGCTCGCCCTCGGCGGGCACGTACGCGAGGTCCCTGAGCTCGCCGCCCACCCGCGCGGCGATGATCGAGCGCTCGCCGGCGAAGAGCTCGGCGGCCGTAGTGCCCGTCGTCACCACGCGCTCGTCCCGCTCGGAATCGCGTTGGATGATCACACGGACGTCTGACACCGGTCTCTCCTGACTGAAGGCGGATGCGGGTGCCGTACCGAGACACGCGCAAGAGGCGATCGTACCGACCCGGCCCCGCCCTTAGCGAAGTCAGTCCCCGCCGCAGGCCTCCTCGAAGAAGGCGGTGATCTCGGCGGTCTCCTGCAAGGACTTCATCAGCCGGTCCCGCTCGGCCTCGTCCACCTGCACCGGTACGACCTCGGACGCGTCCGTGAGCCGCCGGAAGCCGCCCCGGCTCTCCAACCGCCCGAGCACCCGCACCGGCATGCCGACGAGGTGAGCGTGGCCGGCGATCCGGTACGACTCCTCGTCCAGCGTCAGCCGGACGTGCGGGACCTCCGCCCCCGCGATCACCCGCAGCCGTACCGATCCCTCGCCACGCGGTCCCGACCTGCGCATCCGGACCACCACTCCGGTGATCCGCACCGGCACCGAGGGCTCCTCGCGCAGATAGCGGGCGCCGGCCTCCCGCAGCACGGGCAGGTCGCCGGGCGAGAACTCGACGGCCTCCACGGGTGCCGCGCACCCCTCGGGGACACCGGCCGCCGGTGCCCATTCGACGGCGACGCGGGCACCCTCCGTACCGCGCACGAGGGTGATCAGCGACTCGGTGAGCTCGCGGCTGACGCCCGCCTGAACCGCGCCGTCGAAGGCGTCCATGCGGCCGGTGGCCCGCTGGTAGTCGATGGCCTCACGGGCGGCGTACAGGGCGTGGTGCAGTCGTACGGCGAGCGGGCGGCCGCTGCCGACGGGCACGAACGCGGTCAGGCGGCGGCCCTCGGCCGCGGAGCCGACAAGGACGTTCTCCAGGGAGGCGACAGCGGTGCGCCGGTACCGGGCGCCGTAGTAGCCCGCACGCGCGCGGGTGGCGAGCGCCCCGGCGAGCAGCATCTGGCGGGCGGCCGTACGCAGTTGTTCCTCGACGGTCCAGGGGACGGCGCCGGCCGGGCCGGTCGGGGCGTCGCGCCACCAGCGGATCTCGTCGCTGGGCACGGCGAGGGACACCAGCACCTCGCGCGCGGAGGGCACCCCGCTGCGGGACAGCGCGAGCAGCGCCTCGCCGAGCAGGTCGTCGCTGTCGGGGAAGGCGCGGCTCTCCGGCACCAGCAGACTCGTCCCGCCGCCGCCAGGTCCGGGCGGGGTCCAGCGGCCGTAGCGTCCGGCCGCTCCCCCGCGCCGCTGCCAGCCGTGCCGCCGCAGCAGGGCGCTGAGGACGGCGGGATCGACCTCGGCGGGGTCGGGTGGACGGTTCCAGGCGACGGCACCCGGGGCACCCATGTCCACGGGTCGCGGTCGTACGGACCACAGTGGCTCTCCCACAGGGCGGTGCGTCATGGTCTGCCTCCCGTCCCGACCCGCGTCATGATCTCGCAGAGCGCCCGGTCGTCGAAGATGCGCGAGGTCGGTATCCGCACGGTGGTCCGGGTCCGGCCGGTGATGGGGTGTCCGGCGAGGTTGACCCAGTAGCAGCAGTGCCTGAGGTCGAGCCGGTCGTGACTGGCTCTCAGCCAGTCGTCCTGGGATCTCGGGACGAGCATCACGACCAGGATCTTGTGCACCGAGACCGGGGTGCGGGCGAGCTTGCGCAGGTGGTCGTTGTCGAGCGTGAACGAGAAGGAGCGGCCCGGGGGGTTCGGTGGGATCTGGTACGTGCACTTGAGCTGCACCTTGATGGTGACCTCGTCGTCGACGGTGTGCCCGGGCGCGCTGTGACTGACGTGCCAGTCGATGCCGTTGTCCGGAAACGGCTGGGACAGCGAGCAGCCGGCCGCGGCCGAGACCGCGTGCAGGTAACCCACCTGCAGTGTCTCCATGCAGGCGGTGGTGGCGAGGCTGCCGCGATGGGGTTCCGCACGTTCGGGCAGCAGCCCGCCCCGCTCGGGCTGCGCTATCGCCATGGCCAACAGCCTTCCCGGACAAGTGAAATGCCCACACCTGGGCCGAGTGAATCCCGCGTCGGGCCGCTGAACTGCAAGGACCCGTATTCCTGTTGTGTCCTTCCGGCGTACGGCGCAAACAGCCCGGGTATCACCAAACGGGGCAGACGACGGGGCGTCAGCTGCCGTGGGTGAACGAGGGGTTGTGTTGCTATGGCTTGCTGGTACGAAGGGCCGCTGGCCGCTTTCGACACGGAGACGACGGGCGTGGACGTCGAGACCGACCGGATCGTGTCGGCCGCCGTCGTCGTCCAGGACGGACCGGGCACCCGGCCGCGGGTGACCCGGTGGCTGGTGAACCCGGGCGTCCCGGTGCCGGCCGGGGCGACGGAGGTGCACGGACTGACTCAGGAGCATCTGCAGCGCAACGGGCGCTGGCCCGCTCCGGTGATGTACGAGATAGCGGAGGTTCTCGCCGAACAGGCGGTGGTGGGCCGCCCGTTGGTGGTGATGAACGCGCCGTTCGATCTGACGATCCTGGACCGGGAGTTGCGTCGGCACCGGGCCTCGTCCCTGGATCGCTGGTTCGAGTCATCGCCCCTGCTGGTCCTCGACCCCCGGGTCCTCGACAAGCATCTGGACCGCTACCGCAAGGGCCGGCGGACCCTCACCGACCTGTGCGCGCACTACGACGTCTCGCTGGAGGGCGCGCACGACGCGGGTGCCGACGCGCTGGCCGCGCTGGATGTCGTACGGGCCGTCGGGCGCCGGTTCGCGGCGCGGCTGGAGCGGCTGAGCGCGGCCGAGCTGCACACGCTCCAGGCGGTGTGGCACGCGGCGCAGGCCCAGGGCCTGCAGGCGTGGTTCGCCCGCAGCGGCACGGAGGAGACGGTGGACCCGGCGTGGCCGTTGCGTCCGGACCTGCCGGCGGCGGCATGAAGAAGGCCGGTCCGCCTCAGGCGGACCGGCCTTTCCCGGTGGGCGATACTGGGTTCGAACCAGTGACCTCTTCGGTGTGAACGAAGCGCTCTCCCACTGAGCTAATCGCCCGGGAACGCACTGAACAATACAGGTCTCCGCGGGTTTCCTTCAAACCGTTCCCAAGTAGCCGACCAGACCGCGCCGCCCGGCCCGCATCATCAGCCGGTGGTTGGCGCGGAACACCGGCCGTCCCGGTACGGCGAACCGCCTGAGCAGCGGCTTGTTGACGTCGACCACCTGCTCGTAGCGGGCCAGGCTGCCCGTGCCGTCCGGGCTGATCGTCCAGCGGGCCCAGCCGTCGATGTCGCCGGACATGGCGATCTCCAGGATCCCGGCCGCCGGATCACGACGCACCTCACGGGCGGTGAAGGTCATGTCGTACGGAAGGAGGGAGCGGATCGTGATCACTCCGGTCGTCCCGTCGATCCGGTTCACCTCGCGCACCTGGCGCCACCAGCGGGGATAGTCCTCGGCTCGCTCCAACGCGTCGTACACGGCGGCGGGGTCGGCGGGCAGGGGCCACCGGCTGCGGAAGCGGTAACGGGTCCAGTCCATGAGCGGATCCTGCCCGCGGGCGGGCCCGGTGAGGCGTATCTGAGTAGGCCCTGAGTACGCGCACTCATGCCGTACGGCGTGACGCGGAACACACTCGACGGTATGACGCCCATCCCGCCACCCGCCGAGGAGTTGCGGCTCCTCGACACCGAGCTGTGGCAACTGGACGCCCGCCGGGCCCAGTTGCTGTCACGTCGCGCCTGGCTGGTAGCCATCCTGCAGAAACCGCAGGCCCAGGCCCAGGGGACGCCGACGCCGGCGGCCCCACCCCGCCCGGAGAGCTCCGCACCCGGCGTGCAGAACCTTCTCCTGCTGCTCGGCGGTGTCCTGCTCACCATCGCGGCGATGGTGTTCACGCTGGTCAGCTGGGGGCATCTGGGGATCGCCGGGCGGGCCCTGGTGCTGGGCACGGTCACGCTGGCCGCGCTCGCCGTGCCGGCGGTGCTGCTGAGGCGGGGGCTGCGCTCGACGGCCGAGTCGGTGGCGGGCCTCGGGCTCGCGCTGACGGTGCTGGACGCCTACGCCCTGCACGAGGCCGCCCTCGCGGGAACCGACGGCACCGGGTACGCGGCGATCGCGTCGGCCGTACTGGCGGGAGTGTGGGCCGCGTACGGTCTGGCGCCGGCCACGAACGCGCTGCGCCTGCCCCTCCCGACCGCCCTGTGCGCGGCCCAACTTCCGCTGCTGCTCTGGGCGATCGCGGCGGACGCGGGTCCGTACGGGATCACGGCCGCACTGCTGGTGACGGCCGGGGGCGACACCCTCCCGGCGCTCCGCACGAGCGTCCGGTCCGTGCGGGTCGTCGCCGCCGTCGGCGCGTACGGCACGGGCGCCTGGGGGGCGCTGACCGCCGGTTGGCTGTCCTGGACCGCCACCGGCCCGAGCGCCGTCGCCCGTGCGGCGGCGCTCCTCCTCCTCGCGGCCGCGATCGCGCTGGGCGCGGCCTGGTGGAGCCGGGGCGAGAAGCGGACCGTCGCTCTCACCGTCACCTCGGGGCTGCTCATGGTCGGCGCGTTCGGCGGTGTGGTGCGCCCCGCGCTGCCGGAGGCGTGGACGGTACCGGCTCATCTCGCGTGCGGGATCGCCCTGTTGGCCGTGGTGCGGTCCGGGCGACTGCCGGACGCGGTGCGGCACGGCCTCGTCCGGGCCTCCGGCGCCGTACAGGCACTCGCCGTGCTGTGGACGCTGCCCGTCCTCGCCGTCACGCTGCTGGGGCCGGTCGGCCGGGTGGCGCACGCGTGGACCGGCGCTCCCTCGGACGCCCGGGCCGCGGCGACGGTCGACGTGCCCTGGCCGCCGCACGCGGTGGCGGTCCCCGTCGTCCTCGTGGCCGTGGCGGGCGTGCTGGTCCTGGCGGTCCGGGAAACGATCTGGCGGCCCCGGGCCCTGGCCGGTGCGCTGGGGTTGCTCTGGGCCACGGCCGCGACCCTTGCGGCGGTTCTCGAACTTCCCTACGTGGTAGGCCTGTCGGTCCTTGGGGGCACCGTCGCCGCGACCCTCGCGGTGGCGGGATCCCTACACCGGGCGACACCGGTCCGACAGGACACCGCGGCGAGCGGACCGCCCTCGACCACGCCCGAAGGAACACCGTCACCCGCCCCGGACACGCCCGCCCCACCGGTCACACCGGTGTCGCCCGGCGCACGGTCCGCGCCCGCTCGGATCACCGCAACCGTCCTCGCCCTGGTCGCCTCGCTCGACCTCGCCTTCCTGTCCCTCGCCACGCAGACCGCGACGCTGGTCGTGCTGGCCGCCCTGACCGCGCTGTTCGCGGCCGCCTCCTGGCAGCCGCGCCTCGCCCCGGTCACCGCGCCGGCCGCCCTCGGGTACGCCGCCGCACTGGCCTGCGCGACCGGTGCCGCCGCGCACTGGACGCCGGCGCACACCGCCCTGTTGGTCCTCATGGTGCCCGCAGTCGCCGCGCTGCTCGCGGCGCGACTCGGCGGTTCTGGGGCGACCGTTCCGGTCGAGGTGGCGGGTGCCGCGACCGGGCTGCTCGCCGTGGCCCTCGCCCGCACCGAACTGCCCCTGCTCGCCCTGGTCCTGGCCCTGTGCGCAGTGATCACCGCGGGCACGGCCGTACGACCGGACCGTCGCCCCCTCGGCTACGCGGCCACCGCCCTCTTCGTGCTCGCCACCTGGGTCCGCCTGGCCTCCTGGGACATCGAGACCCCCGAGGCGTACACACTCCCGGTCACCATCCCCGCGCTGCTCGTGGGCGCGCTGCGCCGGCACCGCGATCCGCAGGCCTCGTCCTGGACGGCGTACGGCCCCGGACTCGCGGCCACCCTGCTCCCGAGCCTGGTCGCGGCCTGGGGCGACGCGTCCTGGACACGGCCCCTGCTGCTCGGCGCGGCGGCTCTGCTGATCACCCTGACCGGCGCCCGGCACCGTCTCCAGGCACCGCTCGTGCTCGGCGGCTCGGTACTAGCCCTGGTCGCCCTGCACGAGCTCGCCCCGTACCTGGTGCAGGTGACCGGACTGCTCCCCCGCTGGGTACCCCCCGCCCTCGCCGGCCTGCTGCTGCTCGCACTCGGGGCGACGTACGAGCAGCGCATCCGCGACGTCCGACGGGTGCGGGAGGTGCTGGGGAGGATGAGCTAGGGCATCTTGTCGCCCAGCAGTGCCAGGTTCTCGATGGCGGCGAGGCCGTAGAGCGCGGTGTCGTTCGTGGCCACCCACGCGGCCTCGCTGCCCGGCACCAGCGTGGCCGGGCCGCTCAGCTCCTCCGTCTTCCAGGGCGCCGACTCCTGGTAGCCGTCGGAGGCGTAGAACTTCTCCCACGCCCGCTTGGCGAGTTGCGCGTCACCGGTCTGGACGGCGGTGTACGCGTCCAGGCGCGAGTGGCCCTGGAACAGCAGCAACGAGCCGAAGTTGGTGCCGTAGCGTGCGGCCTGTTCCGCCTTGGTTGCGTTGAAGAAGCGGCAGTAGTCGAAGTAGGCCTCGTTGAACTCGGGCATGTCGACGAGGTCGATGAGTTCGGCGCACAGTTCGTTGAGGCCGAAGACGGCGGACAGGTGCGAGACGCTCACGACCGGTGCCGAGGCGATCGCGAACTTGCCCGTGTCCAGGTCGTACAGACCACTGCCCTGCACGAAGCCGTTGGGCTGGGCGGCGATGGTCTCCATCGTCGACAGCACGCGCGCCTTGGCCTTCTCCCACTTGGGGCCCTTGCGCTCCCACTCCGTCAGCCAGGCGGACACCAGACCGCTCCAGTCCGTGCCGAAGCCGATCGACAGGGCGTGCCGGTCGGGTGTGTACGGCTCGGTGCGGATCTTGCGAATGGGGTCGAGGACGAGGAACGTCTCGTCGGAGTCGACGTTGGCGTGCATGAGATCGCCGACGCGTTCGTCGGCGGTGAGGTAGTAGTAGTAGCGCCGGTAGGTGGTGTTGGCGATCCGCTGCTGCTTGGCGCTGTCGGCGTAGTGCTGCACGCCGTGCCGGGTGCCGAGGCCGGCCCACTCGCCCAGGTGGTACACGTCGACCTCACCGGTGTGCCGGGTCATCGCCTCGGCGAACCGGAAGATGTCCGACCGCCCGGAGCGGATGTACGCGAACCAGAGCCACAGGTCGGGCGACAGCTCGGAGTTGTCCCAGGCGTAGCCGCCGATGTCGTACCGCCACTGGTGCCGGACCGTGTCGTAGGTGTGCATGATGTCGCCGTAGTCCCAGAAGCCGTACCAACGGCGTTGCTGCACCTGGTCCTTGTAGTAGGTGAAGAGGAAGTCGAGATGGTCCTCGATCTTCGCCTTGGCGGGCGTCGAGCGGTCCGGCTCGGAGTACAGTCCCGGGCCGAAGACCTTGGCCTTGATGAGCTGCTTGGGCGGGGCGGCGAGCTGCGGCAACACCCTGACGGCATCGACCTGTTCGGCGAGCGTCTCGGCGGTCGGCGTGGACTCGTTGGCCCAGAAGAGGAGTTCGGAGGTGCGGGCGATGCCGTAGGGCGTGCCGAACTCGGGCTCGTAGTCCTCGTAGGTGATGTTGAGGCCTTCGAGCTGCTCGGCGAACGTGTCCTGGCCCATGCCGTCGTGGTAGAAGCGCAGGTCCATGGGCTGCGCCTCGGGCGACCAGAGCCAGAGGGTGACCTCGGCCTCGTCGGTCTGGGCGTCGCGGATGTCGAGCTGCGCGGGGAACTTCTCCCAGAAGTCCCGCAGGCCGAACGAGAATCCGCCGCTCGCACCGCCGACGTACCCGAAGCCGGAGGCCCGCTTGCCGCCGCCGGCACCGATCCAGCCGTGTCCCTTCTTGGTGCGCTTGCGCACGGTGAAGCCGTCGGCGGAGAGCTGGGAGAGGGTGTAGTCGCCCCACTCGGGGATGTACTGGAGCCGCGTGGTGACCCGCTGGTCCCAGGTGGCGGGGTCGGGCAGCTTCTCGCCCGCGTACTGGGCCGCCTGGACGGCGGCGCCGGGGTCGCGGCGCAGTCCGGTGATGCCCTTGACGGCCTCACGCAGCAGTCCGGTGCCGTCGCCGCCGATGCGGATGTGGCGGTCGTACGACTGGTCGCGCATCGGCACGGTGAAGCGCACGCCGAGGCCGCGGATGAAGTCACCGCTCGCCTTGCCCGGCTCCTGCGTGCCGTCGAAGGTGACGGTGTGCACCATGCGGAAGGAGTCGGCGCCCGCGTAGAAGTAGAGGCGGATCGAGAACGGCAGCCGACTCCGGTCGCCCTTGCGGTGCTTGCCGTCGATGCGGACGACCGCGCGGACCGGGCCGTCCTGCTCGACGGTGACCGACGCGATGGCCCCCTCGAAGCGCTCGGTCTTCACCGAGCCCTGGTCCTCGTCCTCGATCTCGGGCTGCCGGATCAGCACGAGCCGGCCGTTCTTGGCGATCTCCGTCGAGCCACGGGTGACCGACTTGATCAGCGTGGCGCCGGACTTGCCGATCTTCGCGGTGATGACCCCGGTGGAGACCGTGATCGTGCCGCCGCTCCTGTCGACGGTGACCTTCTTGCTCGGGGCGGACGGGGCACCGGCGTCGAGGGTGAGCTTGCCGGTGCCGGAACTCAGCGCGTGTGCGGTCCACTTGAGCGAGCCGTCCGGCCAGTAGGCGGTCGGCCAGGACTGCACGGGCACGGCCCTGCCGTCCGCGTCCGTCACCGCGAACTTCTGGTCCTGCTGGTACACACCCTTCGGCCAGGGGACGCCGACGGTGGAGCCGGGCGCGGCGCCCAGGCCGCCGTCCTCCAGCCAGTCGAGGGTCACCGGGTCGTCGTCGGCGCCCGCGGCTCTCGGCGCGGCCTGCGCGTCCTTCGCTCCTAGGGCCCAGCTGAACTGGGCGGCGGCGCCGGCGACGGCGGCCGCCTTGAGGAGGGACCTGCGGGGAATGGGGGACATGGCCTTTCCTTTCCGTGCGGGATGCGAGGGGTAGCCAGGGGCATGACAGAGAGAGGTACGGCGCCCGGGGCACCGACCTGATGAGAGGGCACCGCCCGTCAGCGATGCCGGTAGCGCTCCTCCACGGCGACGGCGGCCGCCGCCACGGCCCCGAGGACGGGGACCGCCAGCGGGGCGATGAACGAGGCCGAACACACCACGACCGCCAGCCCGGCGACGAGCAGGAAGGATCCGGCGGGGTCGAGCACGGTACGGCGCCCCGCCCCCGCCAGCAGAACCCGCCACCCGGCACCCGGCGTCCAGACCGCGGCCGCGCGCAGCCCGGCCACGGCGAGCCCGATCAGCGCGAGGACACCGACGGCCCCCACGAGCGGTCCGCCGGGAATCCCGGCCCGCGCGGCCTGGACATCCACCCAGACCGCGGCGGCCGCAGCCCAGCCGGCCAGCCCGGCGACCCATCCCCCGCGCACCGCGGCCCGGAAGTCGGCGACGAACTCCCGCCACCCACCGACCTCATGGGCGGTACGGCGGCGCAGGTGCCGCGCCCCGGCGGCGAAGGCGGCCGGGTAGGTGACCACCCCCAGGGAGGCCACGGCGATCCACACTCCGGTGAGCAGACACTCGGCGAACACGGCGAACCGCTCGGCGAGGACGGACTCCCCGCGCGGGGCCTTTGCCTTGACCTGTGCCTCGGCCATGCCTGCTCAGCCCTTCAGCCCGGAGGTCGCCATGCCGTCGATCAGATAGCGCTGGAAGGCGAGGAAGAACGCCAGCACCGGCAGCAGCGCGACCAGCGACATGGCGATCATGCCGCCGTAGTCGGCCACCCCCTCCTGGTCCACGAACATCTTCAGACCGAGGGAGACGGTGTACTTGTCGGGCTCGTTGAGGTAGATCAACGGCCCCATGAAGTCGTTCCAGGAGTTGATGAAGGTGAAGATCGCGCTGGTGATCAGGGCCGGCCGGCACAGCGGCAGCACGATCGACCAGTAGATGCGCAGGTGCCCGCAGCCGTCGAGACGGGCCGCCTCATCCAGTTCCCTGGGCAGGTTGCGCATGAACTGCATCATCAGGAAGACGAAGAACGCCTCCGTGGCCAGGTACTTCCCGAGCAGCAGCGGGGTGTAGCTGTTGATCATGTTCATGTTGCGGAACAGCACATACTGCGGGATCAGCAGCACGTGGTAGGGCAACAGGAGCGTGCCGATCATCAGCGTGAACAGCAGGTTGCGGCCCGCGAACCTGATCTTCGCGAAGGCGTACGCGGTCAGCGAGCAGGACAGCAGGATCCCGACCACGGAACCGATCGCGAGAGTCAGCGAGTTGAGGAAGAACGTGGAGATCGAGATGTCCGCGATGCCCTCGGTCAGCCGGGTGTAGTTCGCGGTGGTCGGGGAGCCCGGGAAGAGGTCCAGGCTGCCGACGATGTCCTCGCTCTTCTTCAGGGAGCCGCCGATGACCCAGATCACCGGATAGAGGATCACCGCGAGGATGGCGAGGGATCCGAAGTGCCAGGCGAGGGAGCCGGGAAGCCTGCGCCGCAGGGCGCCCGCCCTGGTGGACGGGGCCGGCGCGATGCCGGTGGCCGATGGGGGTCCCCCCGGGTCGAGCGAGGTCGAGAGACTGGGGGAACTCATCAGGCGCCCTCCTCGTAGTGCACCCAGCGCTTCTGGGACCAGAACAGCACCGCCGTCACCAGGGCGACCGCGACGAGCAGCATCCAGGCCATGGCGGAGGCCAGACCCATCCGGCTGTTCTCGAAGCCCTGGACGTAGAGGTAGCAGGTGTAGACCATCGAGCCGTCCGCGGGACCGCAGGCGTTGCCGCCCGCACCGCCGCCGACGATGTACGCCGAGCTGAAGATCTGGAAGGAGTGGATCGTCTCCAGCAGGACGTTGAAGAAGAGGACCGGGGAGATCATCGGCAGCGTGATGTTCCAGAACCGCCGCAGCTTGCCCGCCCCGTCGACCTCGGCCGCCTCGTACAGCTCGCGCGGGACCTGCTTCAGACCGGCCAGGAAGATGACCATGGGCGCGCCGAACTGCCAGACGGTGAGTGCCACCAGGCTGTAGATGATCATCTCCGGGTCGCCGGTCCAGCCGCCGACATCGATCCCGAAGATCTTCTGCGTACGGTCGACGATCGCGTCGTCCGAGAAGATCGCCTTCCAGACGATCGCCACCGAGACACTCGCCCCGATCAGCGAGGGCGCGTAGAAGGCCGCCCGGTAGAAGGCCTGTCCGCGCCGCTTCTGCGCGAGCAGCAGCGCCACTGAGAGGGCGAGCAGCAACTTGAGCGGCGTACCGACGACGACGTACCAGAGCGTCACCTGCACCGAGTGGCGCCAGCGCGGGTCGCCGAACATCTCGGAGAAGTTGTCGAGCCCGATCCACTTCGGTGCGTCGAACAGGTTGTAGTCGGTGAACGCGAAGTAGAACGAGGCGGCCATCGGGCCCGCTGTCAGCAGCAGGAACCCGGCGATCCACGGGGACATGAAGAGATAGCCGGCCAGGTTCTCCCGGCGGCCCCGCCGCTTGAGTGCGGCAGGGCGCGAGGAGTTCACCGGACCGTGCCGCGGCTCGGAGTCCTTGGACAGGCCCTCCATCGCAGGGGCGTGTGTCACGGCGGTTCCCATCAGGCGGAGAGAGCCGTCTTCGACTCGGTGAAGAACTGCTTGACGGCCTCGTCCACCGAGCGCGTGCCCAACCCGAGTTCCTCGGCGATGCGCAGGAAGGCGCTCTCGCAGATGTCTGCGCCGTTCGGGTGCGGGGTGATGGGCTCCAGCACACCCGCCGCGACCAGGGACTCCTCGTAGGCCGCGATCGACTTGTTGACCTCGTCGGTCGGCTTGAACGCGTCGTACTGGGCCTGCGTCGCGGGCACACCGCGGTCGTAGCCCATGATCTTGGCGACCTCGGGGTCGTGCACCATGAAGTCGATGAACTGGGCGACTTCCTTCGGGTGCTGGGTTCTCTTGGAGGCGCTGAGCATGAGGGAGCCGAGGTACTGGCCGGTCTTCTTGCCGTCCGTGGTCGGGATGGGCGCCAGACCGTATTCGCTCTTGCCCTCGGAGGTGTAGCGGACGGTGAAGTTGTCCCAGGTGAACTCACCGCCGGCGAGTTCCGCGGCGACCGCCGACTTGGGCTTGACCTGGGCGACCTTCTTGGGGTCGGCGAACTCGCCCTCCTCGACGCCCTTCTTGGCCTTCGTCCACCAGTCCGTCAGATCGGCCTCGGTGAAACCGAGCCCCTCCTCTGTGAAGAACGCCTTGCCGTTCTGGCGCAGGTACAGGTCGTACAGGTACATGACGCCGTACATCCCGCTGTCGCCGGCGCGCCCGGACTTGTCCCGGATCCTCTTCATCGCCGCGTCGAAGTCGTCCCAGGTCCAGCCCTGCTCCGGCTTCACCCCCGCCTTGGTGTAGACGGGCTTGTCGATCACCAGGGCCATCGAGTTGGAACCGACGGGAACGCCGAGCAGCTTGCCGTCGACCTCTCCGAACTTGTCCAGACCGGCCCGGAAGCCGTCCATGGAGAGGTTGCCCGCCTTGACCTGCGTACTGAGATCGAGCAGCACGTTCTTGGCGTCGTATTTCCGGAGAAATCCAATGGCGTTCTGGAAGACGTCCGGAGGATTGCCACCGGAGGCCTGGGTGTTGAACTTCTTCCAGAAGTCGAGATAAGACTGGAAGTCCGTTTTCACCTTGATCTTCGGGTACTTCTTCTCGAAGAGCGCGATGGTCTTGTTGATGCGCTGGGCACGGTCGTCGGCACCCCACCACGCGTAACGGATCGTCACCGTCCCGTCCGCGGACGTCCCGCCGTCTCCCCCGCACCCCGTGGTCGCGGCCAGGCCCAGCGTGGCCGCCGTGGCCCCCGCGGCCTTGAGGATCGTTCGCCTCTCAACACTCCTGCTGGTTCCCACAGTCGGGCCCTCCCCGCAGCGTCGTTGCCACCTGCATGAATCGTTTCAAGTAAGCGCTTGCTGGCACAAGCTACGGAGGGGCTCGGGGTGCGTCAATGATTCGGACAGGAATTTCTCGCCGACCGGCACGGCGGGTTGACGGCCCACCGACCCCGCATCCGACATGAAGGGGGACGATGCCGCAGGTGAGGCGCGCGCGATCGACGGACCGAACGCGAACTGACCGCCGGTATATGGATGTTGATGGGCTGGAACTCACCCGTGGCCGCGAGTCCCGCTCCGGGTGCGGAACTCCCGCCCACAGCGGCGGAACTCGCTCAGGGCGCGAAGTCGTCCGGACCGCGGAACTCGTCCGGACGGAGGGACCGCCTCGGAGGGCGGGACCCTCGCCCGACAGGTGCGCGGACGCCGGGCGCGCAAGCGACGACGGCCCGCCTGCTCTGTCGCAGACGGGCCGTCGTACCCGGGTGGGCGATACTGGGTTCGAACCAGTGACCTCTTCGGTGTGAACGAAGCGCTCTCCCACTGAGCTAATCGCCCGGGCGCAGAGAGAACATTACCCCATGTCAGGGGGCGCGGGCGCCCCGCACGAGCCGGCCCGCGCGACCCCCTCGCGGATCACTGATCCTTGATCTTCCAGGGCATCTCGAAGCCGAACTTCCACAGGTACACGCCGACCAGGGCAGCGATGATCACCAGGCCGATCGACGTCAGGATGATGTTGCGCCGGCGCACCGCGGGATCCAGCGCCCGCTGGGCCGCCTCGGTGACCTTGCGCTTGGTCCAGCGAAGCACCAGCTGGGCCCAGACGAACTCGGTCGCCCAGATCGCCATGCCGCCGAAGATCACCACCCAGCCCGGTCCGGGCAACGGCAGCATGATGATGCCGACGACCACGACCGCGAGCCCGATGATGAAGATCAAAACCTGCCAGCTCAGGTGCAGCATGCGGCGCGCCTTGATGAACTCGGGCGCCTTGGAGCCGAGCCCCTGCTCGCTCGTCGCCCCGTCCGCCTTCACCCCGTCCGCCTTCGTCTCGTCCGCCGCCACGGCAACCTTGCCCGGCTCGTCACTCCCCGTATTCATACGGCCAAACCCTACCGGACGGAAACCGGTCACCGGAATGGTCGTACCGTGCGAACTGGCGATCGGCCGGAAGAGTTACGTAAAGGCACGCAAAACACCCAGAGGGGTTTACAACGGCACCGTAGGTGGCATGTCGATTTCGCCGACGTGCGAATCCCCGAGCGCACACTGAGCGAAAGGCCCTGGCGCTTATGAACACCACGGTCAGCTGCGAGCTGCACCTGCGCCTCGTTGTGTCGAGCGAGTCCTCCCTGCCTGTCCCCGCAGGCCTGCGGTACGACACGGCCGACCCCTACGCCGTGCACGCCACCTTCCACACCGGAGCCGAGGAAACCGTCGAGTGGGTGTTCGCCCGCGACCTTCTCGCGGAGGGCCTCCACCGGCCCACCGGAACCGGCGACGTCCGCGTCTGGCCGTCACGCAGTCATGGCCAGGGCGTCGTCTGCATCGCCCTGAGCTCTCCGGAGGGCGAAGCCCTGCTGGAGGCCCCGGCGCGGGCCCTGGAGTCCTTCCTGAAGCGCACCGACGCCGCCGTGCCGCCCGGCACGGAACACCGGCACTTCGACCTCGATCAGGAGCTCTCGCACATCCTTGCGGAAAGCTAGGGCGAGACCGCACAGAGCCGCCCGGCGCCGTCCACTCGGGGAGACGGCTCGGGCGAAAACAACCGCATAGGGCAGGCACCGGCGCCGTCACCGTGGATCCTCGCGGGGCGGCGCCGGTGTGCGTGCGTCCGTATCCCGGTGTTCCGGGGTCCCGGAGCGCCGGAGCCCCAGGGGCCGGTGGCGGTCCGACGGCGCCGACGATCGGTCGGCGCCGGAAAAGGGAAGATAGTCACTCTCCGTGTGAGCCGTTACCATCGGTCAGCATCGGCGGGCATACGCCCGACCCCCAGGCCAGGGAGCGAAACGTGCTGATCACCCACGACACCCGGTGCGCCCTCGACACCGTGGTGGATCTGGTCAACACCGCGCCGGAGGACGACACGACACCGGACGGCCTGCGGGATGTCCCGGCCCTGGCGGTTTTCGTGGAGACCCACGAGATCAGCGATGTCGGGGTGCTCTCCGAGTTCGATCTCTCCGCGGTACGCAGGATCCGCGGCCGATTCGCGTCGGTCTTCGCCGCTCCGGACGCCCGGGCCGCCGCCAGCCTGATCAACGAGCTGGTCGCCGGGGCGGGCACCACCCCACGCCTCACGGACCACGACGGCTACGACTGGCATGTGCACTACTTCGCGCCCGGTGCCTCCGTCGCCGACCACCTGGCGGCGGACTGCGGGATGGCGCTGGCGTTCTTCGTGGTGGCCGGCGAGCAGGAACGGCTGCGCCGCTGCGAGGCACCCGACTGCCGACGCGCCTTCGTGGACCTCTCCCGGAACCGCTCGCGGCGCTACTGCGACAGCCGTACCTGCGGAAACCGGCTGCATGTGGCCGCCTACCGGGCGCGCCGCAAGGAAGCGGCGGGCTGACCCCCGGACGGCACGACGGCTTTCGATGGCCCTCGAGATGGTCCTCGACGGCCCGAGGCGACACGACGGTGTCGACGCGGTTCCCGACGGGTGACGCCGGGAACCGCGGGTACGGCTCAGAGCAGCAGCAGATCGTGCAGCGCAGCCATGAGCAGCAGACACCCGATCACCGCAAGGAAGATCATCAGCGGTGGCTGGGAAAGGGCGAAGAGGCATCCGCGCGGCTCGTCCTGCGGCGGCGCGGCATCGCTCTGTGTCGTGTCCAGCATCTCGCGGCGACTATGACGCAGTCGGGAGGCACCGCGCGATCAACACGCCCGTAATGAGCGGGAGTTCGCTGTATTCCGTGATGTCCGGTTCGGGTCGTGATCACTTCCGGACGTGCGCGACCTCTCTGTGACGTTTCAGCGCGCATGCGGACGTCATATGCCTCTGGGCGCGGAGTTCATATGCCGTGCTTCTTCAGGATGGCCTCGATGTCGCTGAAGTCCTCCGACGCGGACTCCCCGCGCGGCCGGTTCGCGGGCTGGGCCGCCGGACGGGTGGCCGGGCCCAGGGAGGGCGCCGACGCCGTAGGGGCCACCGCCTCGCGCCCGGCCGCCTCCTTGGCCGCCGCCCTGCGCTCCTTGCGGGTGCCGCCCCGGCGGCGCTCCACCGAGCGAGTGGTCGCGAACAGCAACCAGGAGAGACCGAGCACGCCGAAGCCGGCCCAGGCCGTCGGACTGAACGCGGTGTCGGCCAGCCACTCGACGACACCGGTCATCACCAGGCCGATGGGCACGAG
>Ga0307514_10002185_pt1 | contig 21018 bp, 11 predicted proteins | sample 16_EM_MG_FD_203088 | JGI IMG/M metagenome (GOLD analysis project Ga0307514, IMG submission 203088) | Populus trichocarpa ectomycorrhiza microbial communities from riparian zone in the Pacific Northwest, United States - 16_EM | ecosystem: Host-associated > Plants > Roots > Unclassified | place...
ATGCAAGATCATATGTCCCAATAACATTCCAAGGTATGACCATGTAAAACAACATGAACAAGAAACTTAAAATTCACATACAAGTAAAATGTACCTCAGGAGCCATCCAGCGGTATGTTCCTGTTTCAGCTGTCATTACCCCAGATTGAGTCTGTACTCTGGCAACCCCAAAATCAGCAACTTTTACAACCTGTGAAAGAAGGGTGTAGATTTTAGAACAAGCAAATCCTTTGAAAAAAATATTCCAAAAATACATATTAATACATCTGACACTACAAGGATGAACACCAAACCCAAACAGTGGGCTACAACATGCGTGGCAAGAAAGTTTTTAAAAAGAAATATAAAGACAATAGTGAAAAAGAGAACAGTTCTTGAATTCAAAATTCATGTAAACATGGATGAGTATAAACAGGTTTATGCAAGTTCAGGAAATGCTCTTACTTCATTTTCATCCATCAGAAGATTGGCAGTTTTCAGGTCCCTGTGAATTATGTTATTTTGGTGGAGATAATTCATTCCCTTTGAGACATCAATTGCCACTTTGATTAAGCATGGAAGCTTAAATACACCCTTCTGTTTATGCAGAAAGTTGTATAAACTTCCTTTAGCCATAAACTCTGATAAAGCAAAAATATTACTCCAAAAGGTGAATATCGGTGAAGCAAATGAAAAGGCAGAGCAGAATTAGATGCATGATTGGTAAGTTTTGTCAAACTCACATTTTTCCACTTAACATACAACTATGCAGTACCATTCCATCTATTAGCAAAATAGATCATATCTAATAAAGGGGGTCAGAGGGGCAGGACATCAATATCAAATTCATGAAACATCAACTCTTAAGATAAGAATTCCATTGAGCAAAGATGTGAAAGATTTACTAGGATGTACCAGTCACAATGCACAAGTTTGGAGACCGGTCGCATGCACCTATGAATTGCACAACGTTCTTATGCCGAACTTTCCTGCAAACCAACAATTGCAAAAGGTTACAATTTTCACAAATATCAAGAGATACTGAGGGTTACCCCACCACAGCCTAGTGAAGAAGGTGGATCGATGCATGTAAAAGATTGTATACAAGAGAGAAGCTTCAGAAAAGGTGGACAATTGCATGTAAAAAGTTATTAAGGTTTACAAGGATGAGAGAGGGATGGAGCACCATCATTTTATATAAAGGTTTATGGAAATTACAAATTAAGCATTAACACCATTCTCAACAGAAGTAACTTCAATGTGCATGTAAAAGCTTTCTACTTGAAAAGGCATTGCAGATACTCCTGAGTAGAAAGGTATAAGTTCTTTAGTTTTATATTTTGTATTTACGATCTTGTATATCTAGCTAGATAAGTATGTAGGCTAGCATTTCTATTGGAAAATAGGCAGTTTCCAAGTCCGCAAATTCAATGAAGCAACAACTAGTACCATGGAGAAGTGGCCAGGTATTGATTTTTTTATCAGTAAATTCTTATTCCCCTATCTTGATAATAATAGGAGACTTTCTTATTTTAATAAAATATTATTTTGAAGAAAGAATATCACAAATATTTGCATGTAAGGGTTTTCAATTCTTGAATTAGAAATGTTGAGTTTTTTGTTCATACAATTAAGTTCTTTCGTACATTTTTATGTAATTCTTTGATCCCTTTAGGTTTATCTAACTACAACTACATTATGCAAGCTCCACCAATACCTACCCCATATTTCTTCTAGCAAATATCCTAATTGTTCCAGATCAACTAGAAATAGACTTTTTCACTTGCTTATTCTGTTTAAAATGATTAAAGAAAAAAGAAATATCTAATTAAGGAGTATACAAACAAAACATTTTAGAAATGGTGGCTGGAGATCTTTCAGGCATATATTCTTACAGACCTCATTATATAAACTTCCCGGGAGAACTCCCTAAGCATTTCTCCACTGACACGCTCAGGCTTGAGCACTTTGATGGCCACTTCCTGACTACAATATGTGCCTCGGTACCTGAAGTGGTTAAATGAACAATCAACTGAGTAACTTGCAATCAGCAGAGTAACATATATTTCAAATGACAGAACTTACAAATCACCATATGATCCAGATGCAACTTTGTTTTCAACTTTCAATAGACTTGTGTCAATTTCCCAGACATCAGTTCCATCACTAGGTATTTCAACACAATCTGGAAGAGATTCAACCCCTGTTTTATTCTGCTCACCAACAAGAGAAACAGAAAGCTGTTTTGAAAAGCACTGCTCCTGTGGAGTATTGCAAACTATCAAATATAGGCCAGCTATTACCGCTCCAGGTTGATCAATCATACAGCATTTCAAAATTAAAATATGAGTGGCTGATACAGGAAAAGAATTCCATTCAACTATTCTAATGTACACAAGTTAGTAGTTGGTACTTAATATTGCCCACCTTCATGGTTGCATACCCTATGAAATTAGTTCATATAATGAAGATGAGCCATCCTGTTACAATTTCCTTAATCTAGATATCCTAATGAATACTGGTGTTTTTGAATCTAATGAATTTGGAGTGCCTTCTTTTTTTTCAAAAACAAGAACAAAGAGAAGACACAAAGTTAAACCTTCTTTTTCAGGCATTTTATCATTTCCAGTATGGGGAATTGTCCAGAGGTATTGGATTTGAACTCTGACTGGAATGGTTAACTATTCAGAGAACATGCTACCAATATCAAGTCTACTGAAGCATTTGAGTTGCTGTATACCCTAACTGAATGGCTATGATCACAAACTGCAAGAAAATAAATAAATAAATAAATTTTAAAAAAAAATATTGTTTCAAGTTGAAGAACGTAGACAGTATTTGGTTCTGCCCGCTAACATTACTAAGGACTTCCTTTAAGAACTAGTTGCTTAATCATCATGTAGCATATCAAGCAGAAGATGTAAATCACAGATATAGCCAACAACTACTAACACACCATAGCAAGACTGTAAACCTAGATATACATCACGGTTCCCTTTAAAATTTGGTCAACTCTTTCCCCCAAAGATCATTTCAGCAGCAACAAGTTAACAGGCTTTCCACATACACTGGCAAAGGAATGAGGATAGAACCATAACCTCCATGAGGTTAGTTTAACTTTAAATGATTTTTGAGAATGTGATGAAAAAAAAGTTAAGTAATCACTTTACAAACATAACTATCAACAATTCATACATCCTACACCCTAGAGATGGCTGATACACATATTAATTAAAACAAAGGGTGTTCTAGCAGCAAGCATTCATAAAAAGATTTATTTTAGAGATATGCAAAACTGCAATTATGAATAAAAGTGCAGTATGAAGAAAAATTACCTTAGACTTTAAGATTTCCTTTTCTAGAGCATTTCTAAGCTCCTCGGTCTCCTAAGGTTCCCACGCACATGACCAAGCAGTAAAGTGAGCAAACAATGTCAGTCTGGCAATTATCTCAGTATTAAAAAGAGAATTTCATAAACCAAGAGTGCTAGATAAAATAATAACATTTAAAATCCACATGAGCAAGGAATAAAATTTACATGAGATGTGCATCTTTTACTTTAGACTAGTTTAATGTTGCCCTCATTTTTTTTCTTTATTTTTAAGCAATCAAGAAAAAAAAAAAACATTGAATAAAATCATGACTATAGCAGGCTGATACCACAAAATAACTAACACTTGATTTTTCTAACTGGTGAAAAGAATAGGACCATACCTCACGAAGCCAACCATCAACAACAAAAACATCCAGAGAAAACCCATCAACAGTGGAAAAGGCATGAGCTTCTTGGATGTTCAATCCAATCTCCGCAAGCAGGGAAGTCAACTGGAAAATTATTTACCAATATCTATTATCTGGTGCATGTGAGCAAGCACATGAGACAGAGAGTATAAATTAAAGTTAAATGTTCCAAATGATGTTTTAGATACAATTGCGCTCTTCTTTATTTTTTCTTGATACAGTCAAATGCAATCTTAGGCACGCGGCAGTGTATGAATGTTTCCACATGGGAGTGTGTGCCCGTGTGTGTTGCCATTACTATTTAGAGAATATATTATAGCTGTATCTCTACTAGCTGAAAGCCCGAGATAATCTGAAAAATTTTCACCATATTTGTCCTGAAAAACATATGTAGCATGGCACTATCAATCCCAAATTGTTCCCAATACATACAAAATATTCTACACGGATGATAATAGGACTAGTCACCAACCTGACTAAGAAGTTTTGGCCTATCAACAGTTGAAAAGGTGATCTCGTGCAAAGACCTACAATATAGTCAAATGGATAATCCTATATGTAAACATGAATTGAAGTTGACATCACAATAAGGCTAACATCAGAAAGTTCTCCACTTTTTACACATTGACACCAAACAATGTCCAGGGAAAAGTATAACCATTCACAGTCCATAAAAGCTCTTACTGAGAAAGACATGGCGTAGAATTTGCAGCACCATCTCCATCTTCAACATGATATCTTGAAATGCTTCAAGATTAGGTGATGAGCCAAATGTAGGTGGTGGATGCATTCTGCAGATCAGAGAGAGAAAAACATGAATCAACAAAAAACAACAAGTTATATTGCACAAAAATATAATGGCGTACCCCTGCTTGTTTGAAAAATAAGAAGTTTGTGCATCTTCTTTCATTGCCGGATCCAAATGCACAGAAGCATAAGAATTTCCATTCAAGGCAGGATACACCTGTAACACAAAGAAGCCACCAATCAGACTACGCAAATGATCTGCTTTAACCCTATCAACATTATAAACACTTTATATTAAGACAAATAACATTGTCTTGCCGTTGAATGAATGAGTGGGTAACAAGCAAATGGTAGGTGGTATTTAGTACAGAATTTCTTCGCTAAAAAAAAAAAAAAAGTAGCATTTACTACTATTATTAACCTGCACCTGCACGAGATGAACTTCAAAAGCCGGTCGATTTGCAGGATCTTCAGCCAACTGAAGTAATCTCTTGTGCATAAGCACATCTTCAGCTCTCTCCACATTCACATCCAGCGCATATCTACATTATTGATCACTAAAATAAAAAATAAAAAATTACACAAAAAGAAAACAAGAGAAGCCTAACAGGACTTCAGACTATTAGAATTTAAGATCCTTGTTTTATTTACGATTTACACAACACATGCGAATAGAGAAATAAATTCGCAGGCTTAACCGCAAAAAGCCAGAATGAAAAAAGAAGAAAAATCCAACATTTCCTTCTCTATTTCGCTGCTACCTTCAAGATTTGTAATTAGCGCTGAATTAAGTAAATTACCGAGCAGGTAAGCGATTGAAATGAAGCCAAAGGTTATCATCAAATCCAGGAAGATTCGTTTCTTCGAAATTCGAGTCTTGAATTCGCTTCAAAACTTCGTTATAAACTTCTAGCTTTTGCCTTTGGTGATGGTGTCGTGATGGTGGATTCGCTATTGCAGAGTACGACTCCACTGCTCTGCTTCCACAGCTCTCTACGTCTTCTTCTTCTTCAACCGCCATGCCAACACGACCCCGGTCGCACACGGCGGATATTCTGCTGGAGGTGAAAGCTTCGATGAACCAAGCCACAAAGAGAGCGAATTTCCTTTTTTGTGTGTATTGTACTTTCTTTCTTTCTATTACAGTTTTTTCTTTGTTCGTCTCTAACTATAAATGTTTTTTTTTTTCCGGATAACTAGATTTTAGCACATGTTACACTTCGGTATTTATGAAAACATGAAATTAGAATCTTTATTCCGAAATATCCAATATAATTGAGTTTTCTAATAATATCTGTAATGAGACTGTCAATTTGAGTTCATCTATTTAATAATTGATATTATTTGAATAATTAATTGGGGATTGATGGAATACTCATTTTGAAAAAAAACAATTTAATAACATCACTCCGAGTGAATAAAGTTTTTTTATAAAATATAGTTTCCAAATTAATGAATAGTTGTTTTTTTTTTAATTTGCAAAATCGACCACAATCAAGAGTGGGTCCCATTATTTAAATGAATTTTTAAAAAAAACAAATACTAATATTGAATTTGGAATAGCATGGTTTATAAAATAGTTGATGAAAACTTATGGTAAGCGTATTGTTTTCTTGTTTTTTGAATTTTTATTTTTATTAGAGTTTTTGTTTTTAGATATCTTAAAGCTTTTGTGGGATATAATAATCAAATGAAAAGAAAATGATTTTTACTGGTCAGAAAAACTCCCTTATTCACAATCTTGAAATTATTAATACGTATATGTTGGTTCTTGATGGTATCCTTGTTTATTCAAATTATAAACTTGAGTCAGTTTATGCCATTATAAATTATTTACAGGACTTTAAGGTTAAATTTAGAAAAATGAGAACTATAAGGCTAGAATAGAATATATCTGAATCTACAAGGACTATAATGTAGTTCACAGTGAGTTTTGCTCTCTCTCTCTCTAGAGCTCTGAGTGAGAGGTGTTTGTGGGGATGAACACGTAAGCAACAGGGTTGGTGGGGTCTATGTGTGTAGACAGCTAGCTAAAAAGATCATAGGATTTTTATAGGATAAATGAAGCCAAAACCTTATTCAAAAAGAAAATCGTCTTTTGGTATGCCGAAGTTCAGACCAACAAACCGTCTAGGTAAATTAACTTTATTATTTCATAGGTGTGCGCAAACTATTCGAATATTTATATTAATTAAAAAAAATTAAATTTATTATAATAAAGTAGCTCAAAGTTTAACCTTGAGAGATTAATGAATGGATTAAACTATAATAAATATGTTAAATTGAGTTGTGTAAATAAATTATCTTGCTAACATGTGGTTAGCATTTAACACCATAAAATTTAAAATGAATAGATTAATTGTTAATTGTCAATCATATTTTAAAATTAGTTGTGTTTTGCTTCTTGAAAATTGGTCTAAAATATAAAACCAAATCAAATTTGATTATCTCTATATATGTTTTGCTAATCAAGGACATTATAAGTAACAATGCTGTTGAATACCATAGTGATTAACACATATTTCAGAATATAAATTTTAAGTCATGTGGCTTGGAAAGATTTCTAAATTAACACGAATAATTTATGTCTATAACATTTATTATCCAATATGTTTTTGTGTTATGATTCTCGAGTCACTGCTTAAATGTATAATAATGCATTAAACGTGTTTGGGAGTATGGGTACGGTTGCTTTTCAAAGTGTTTTTCACCCAAAAATGTATCAAAATAATATTTTAAAAAAAAAAATTTATTTTTAACATCAGCGCATCAAAATAATCTAAAAACACCCAAAAAAATATTATTTTGAAGTAAAGCAAAAAATAAATAAAAAATTTTAATTTTTTTCAAAAACTTTTTTAAAATGTAAAAACAAAAGATATCTTACCAGATAAAGATTTTGTTATTGTTATTGGGTTGATCTAATGTGAAAGAGCATAATTCTACTTTGAGAATCTTGAATAAATATTTTTTCTCTGTTTTCAAGATTCATTGTCTCCACTTCTCTCTACTAGTGCACCATGACATGATGAGTTTTAAGAAAACGATTAATTGGTGTGTTGATTTTAGTGTGCATTGTGAAAAATCCACTGTTTTCTTTTTCCTTGGAGTTTTTTATTGACTTTTTAAAAAAATAAATTGGTTGTTTGGTATTATGTTAATTCTTTTTGAGATTTTTTTAATAAAATTATTATAGTGTTAAAAAAAATTAATATTGGATTGATACTTAATTTTATAAAATTAAATCTAAATTATTGCTCCAAAAAATGAAACGAACCAAATTTGATGGTAAATAAAAATTACAGCCTTTTTTTAACACTATTCATAAAGCATCCTTATACAAATTTTAACTTTCAAAATATTATTTTCATTGTTAGTCCCTTTAGTTTAAAACTTTATCTTTTTGGTCCACATTTATTTTGTTCACATTACAAACTTTGTGTTTGAGATAAGAAAGAGAGATAGTTGTCATAATTGAGGAGAAAGAAAGTTGATAATTATTCACATTTTGACAAGCAAAAGAACCGATCTTAGTATTAATAGGATTTATTTGGCAAGAAAAGTTTTATTTTGGTATTTTTTGAACTTTTATTTTGCTGGAAAAAAGTAAGTCAAGCATTGAGAATATTTTTTAATATGAGTTTATTTTTGGTTTTTTAACCGATTTAAAATCAAAACTAGAAATAGACTTATTGTGGTATATGAATTTAAAAGTTGATTTAAGGTCAAGCATGCAAACCTAATATACAAATCTACTTGTGTCCCACTTTTTTTTTATTGATGTAGTTACATTGACCCAACTAGACGTAGGTGAATAAGCTTTTTTTAAATAACTATTTATTTTTATTATTATTTTAATTTTAATTTAAATAAATATAATAATATAATTGAAATTATATTTAGGATTTTATTCTATTACATACTGTTTAAATTTAACTTTTTTTTTCAAATAAGGTTCTAACAACCCCAAATTTCAATACTTAACCAAAGAATACATTTATTCATAGTTTAAAAATTTATTGTATTTATTTTTGTAAGACTTCTATATCTTGCACTTTTATCTATCATAATTCTTTTAAAGATTGATTCTTATCTTGAAATATTTATATTTATTTTTATTAAAATTTCAGCAGAATTTCTTCTTAAAAAGGGACAATCCATAATTCCTTCAAGTGCATTAAACAGACATCAATCAACACAAATATGATCCAATTACCCTAGATCACAATCTCACCACAAAAAAACATTTCTCATTTATTCTCAGCACAACACTTATATTCCTTATCAATTTTATAATCAAGGCATAACTTAACTAATACTTAAGTCAAATACATATATTAGCAAACATCTCAAAATAGGATACCTTATTATATGACATCGAGTTTTACATTTATAGTCTAGGTAAGTCTTAAAGTACTTACAACATTACACTATTACATCCTTTCATTGTTTCAAGATAACAAAAGATAATATATTAGTCCTACCACTCTGCTTGATCGTAAGGATCATGAAATTAGATAAGAAAATAATAAAGATAATTCTATAAATATAAACATTAAAAAAACACAATAATCTAATATATTGATTCATTTAACTCTCTTGGATATTCTTCGCATTTTAGTCTATCTCAATAATTGTAAACTATCTCAATTATTCACATAGTTGATAAAACTCCAGCTAATCATTATGATTGTCAAATCACCCATTTAACCTTGCGGTCATTTATAAATCTGGCCACATTAAATGGATGACTCCAATTTCAGCAATTCCATATTGATGCTTATAACTCCAGCAATCTCACACGAATTCCAACACTATAGCAATCTCACATAAATTCTTATGACTTCAGCAATCCCTCGTGGATGTCAATGCTTCGACAATTTCACATGGATGCTAATATTCCAGCAATTTCTTAGTTTAACTCTTTTTATTTTCCCATCCAACAATCATAATATCAAAATAAACTACCCATATAGCAGAAAGTTTCTAATAACTAACTTAGATTGTCAAACACCTATATCTAATCATAGATATCTAAACTAAGTGATTTTATGACATTGGTCTGAATTCAAATCTCTTTGGTGCAACTAGGACTATAATTCCTAAATTTCTACGCGAAAGAAAGTTTTCCAAGCATTAACTCAAATCTATTGTTGAGCCCTATTCATCAGAATATGGAGGTATTTATAGCAGAACGGGTCAATCTCTTCATTCACAATAAAGTGATAGATGAAACTGCCATTAAACGAATTATTAGTCGATTCATACATCACTTCGGAATAACATATACATCACACATCCTGGATCAAGTAAAGACTCCGGTAACTTTTTTCTTTTAGAGGATCATTTGGTAATACTTGTTAATTCTCACCATCCTTTGTGTTAATCGGTTGGTCTGTATCATCCCTTCTCTCCTCAAAATGATTCAACCTCAAATCGTCACCTATATCAATCAAAGAGAGAGAGAGAGAAAAAAAAAACATTGAAAGTAGCGCCAACACAATACTCACCTGGTAGATCTACTTTGTAGACATTGTCATTAATCTTCTCAAGTATTTGGAAAGGCCCATCTCTTTACGGTTGCAATTTTAATTTTCTATAGGCCAGAAACCTCTCATTGCGTATATGCACCCAAACCTAATCATCTGGTTGGAAAATAACGCGTTTATGCCCCTTATTTGTCTTGGATGTATGTTAGTCATTCTTCTTTTCGATATGATGCCTTACACTTTCATGAAGTGCCTACACTATTTGTGCATTTCTATTACTATCAAGACTAACCCTTTCATCAACAGGTAAATGAATCTAATCTAATAGAGTTAATGGGTAAAGCCATAAACAATTTCAAATGGTGAAAAATCAATAGTAGAATGCACACTACGATTATGAGTAAGCTTCGATGAATGATAAGCAATCTCTCCAATTCTTAAGGTTCTTTTGTATGTAAAAGTGTAGTTAAAATCCTATTGACTACTATTGTTTGACTATTAGTTTGTGGATGACAAGCGGTCCAAAAACAACTTAGCTCCCAATTTTCCTCATAAAACCTTCCAAAAATAGCTAAGAAACTTTACATCATGATATGAAATTATGCTCTTAGAAACCCTATGAAGTCGTACTATCTCTTTAAAGAATAATTCAACAATGTTGGTTGCATTACCAATTTTATGACATACTATGAAATGCATCATCTTAGAAAACTTATCAACAACCACAAAGATAGAGTCCCTTCTTTTTTTATTTTATCTAGGTAAACCTAAAACAAATTCCAAGAAAATATCTACTCAAGGTTCTTTAGGTACAAGTAAAGGAATATACAAACCATGTGGTAAGACCTTAGACTTAATGCATTTATCACGCACTCTTTGCACATCATGTTTCATTTTAGGCTAGTAAAAATATTTATACAATACATCCAAAGTCTTAGCGAAACAAAATGACCCATTAAATTGCCCTCATGAGCTTCATGAATAAATAATTCACGTATAGAACTAATAGGCACACAAAGTCTATTTTCTTTAAACAAATATTCAGGAAGTCTATAAAACTTTTCAAAAGCTGAATTTTCATATGCATGAAATACATTAGCAAAATCACCATCATTCACATCCAATTCCTTCACATACTCAAATCCTAACAACTTAGCTTTCAAGGTAGATAAAAGAGCATACCCTCGCGATAATGTATCAACCACTATATTTTCCTTACTTTGCTTGTATCTGATCATATATGGGAATGTTTCAATGAATTCCATCCATTTTACATGCCACTAATTCAGCTTACGTTGTCACTTTAAATGCTTTAATGATTTATGATTCGAATGAATCACGAATTATTTTGGCTACAAGTAATGCTGTCACGTCTTCAAAGTTCTCACCTAAGCATAAAGCTCCTTATCATAAGTAGGGTAGTTCAACGCTGCACTATTAAGCTTTTTACTAAAATAAAAAATAATATGTTTATCCTGCATTAAAACAACTCCAATACATATTCCTGAGGCATCATAATTAATTTCACAAGCTTTTGTAAAGTTAGATAAAGCTAATAAAGGTGTTGAACAAAGTTTTTTTTTTCCTAACAAGTTAATTGCTTTATCTTATTCAATACCCCATTTAAAACCATTTGATTTTTTGACGACTTAGTGAGTGGTGCAACTAGTGTGCTAAAATCATCAACAAACCTCCTATAAAAATTAACCAAACCATGAAAACTTCTTATGAGTTGTGAAGCTCATTCATCTCAATACCCTGTACAGTTACAATATATCCAATAAACATAATTTTCTCCATGCAAAAGGTACACTTCTTAAGACTAACATACAATTTCTCATAATGTAATATACTAAGTACACTATAAAATGATCAAGATGTTCATTTAGACTCTTTCTATAGATCAAGATGTCATTAAAATACACCATAAATTTACCTATAAATGCACACAATATATGATTCATTAACCTCATAAACATATTAGGTGCATTTGTAAGTCCAAATGATATGACTAACCATTAATACAAACCATGCTTAGTCTTAAATGTAGTTTTCTATTCATTAGCCACTTTTCAAATCAATTTTAGAAAAAATACATGATCTTTGTAACTCATCTAGCATGTCATCAAGCCTAGGATATGATGTTTATACTTTATCGTTATGTTGTTGATGGCTCAGGAATCAACACACATCTTTTATGTTTCATCTTTTCTAGGCATAAGTAACAATAGCACAACACAAGGTCTCATATTCTAACGGATGTACCCTTTCTTCATCAGCTTATCAACTTTTCTTTGAAGCTTATTTGTCTACTCGAGATTACTTCTATAAGTTGGTCGGTTAGGAATCGCAGCTCCGGGTACAAGGTCAATCTGATGTTCTATTCCTATCAATAGTGGTAAATCGCTAGGAATATTTTCAGAAAATACATCATCAAACTCCTACAATAAAAAACAGCCACACTAGGAACAACATGATCAAGAAAGTTAGCATTAAAGCAAGCCTCCTTATACATAAGTAAAATCATTGGCTTGTTAGTATAAAACAAAATGCAGATTTGAACTCACCCTCTCTTGCATAAAGATTCAATTATTTCCTTAATTGTTCCACACAATGATCATCACTCACACTTATGTTCTTCACTCCTCAAGTTTTACCTCCATTTTCAACTAGTTTAGTTATTGATTTAGAATTAGTCGAATCTAATGGTATTCTTTCACATGGTATTCTTTCACCATTATCCTAACATGAATTTTTACTTTTCTTGACCTCACATTCCCTTTTCAACTAAATTCTTGGCAATCCTTATTATAATATTCACAACCAATTTCAATATCCTCAACATCATTAAAACATTAAAATCAATTCAATTTAATCTCCCACACTCCGAGTGTGTTTGGGAACGCGGTGTAAACCGCGTTTCCTCAAATTTTGAATTTTGTTTTTTGCTTAAAATGATTTTTTATGGTTTCAGATTATTTTGATGTTTTGATGTCAAAAATGATTTTTAAAAAATAAAAAAACTTCATTTCGATGCATTTCTAAGCGAAAAGTACTTTGAACCGCCACCACTACCACAATCTCAAACACACCTGAATCATCATTCCAACATAAAAACATAGTAAGTAAATTTTAGCAATCTAAATTTCATCATTCATAATCAATCTTAAACATTTCCAATATCATTAAAATACTAAAACCAATACAATTTAATCAAATTTCCAAACTCCCCCGAATTACCTGTTGACCATTTAAGGTTTTAATTTTCTAAAAACTAGTTTTCAATTTCTCCCATTCAATCTTTATTCATGTCTTCACAACTCCAATTTGCTATAAATCTACACAATTTGATATTTTCATTAAAGTTTATATAACAATTAATTGAAAAAAGAACCTATTATCATAACCAATTGATCCAATTTTGTGAGCTTTTTCAACCAATTCTAAGAATTCTCCATTTTCTCTTCCAATTTGCACACTTAAATAATAAATAATAAATACCGTATTTTTTATTTTTTAAATATAAAAATTTATTCTAAAATTATTTATTTTTATTTTTATTTTTATTTAATTAAATATGTTTTTGTTTTTATTATTTTTATCCTTAACGTAACCAAAAGATACTTTAAAGATTTTTCTTTTAATTTTCAAATATTTAAGCATTTTTTTTAAATCAAGGAGCGTAAGTAAACTAAGTATAAAGTGTATACAACAAACAGAAGAGAGTCGCGTCTCTCCAAACCGCGTCTCTTCTCTTATTAAAAATTAAAAAAAGAAAAGAAAAGATCAGAAAAGTCTATCAAATATTAAATTAGACTGCTGTCATTTCTCTCACCGATCTCTTTCCCGATTCCGACTTTTTACGAAAATGGCGAAAGCGAGATACTCACGAATTTCAACACGAAAATCACCGTCATCGACACTTATACGAAAATCACTTAACGTTCACTTTCGTGATTTTAATTCTTCTCGCTCTCGGAATTCTCTCGATTCCGAGCACTTCTTCTTCTGATTCGTCGCGTAAAGCTAACGATCTCAGCTCCATCGCTCATAATAGCAAAATTCATGAGTGAGATTGATTTTCGTGTTTTTGTTGATTAGTGTTTGGTTTGAGATTGGATGGCATGGTCGTAATTATCTTGATTGGTTTCATTGTTTTTGTAGGAGTGGAGATGATGAAGGCAAAGCAGAGCAATGGGTAGAGGCTATCTCGTGGGAGCCTCGTGCTTTTATTTATCATAATTTTTTGGTCAGTTTTTTTATAGAGATTTTGGACTGGATTTAATTTGATGTTTATATTTGTTTAACTGAATTAAGTGTTATTTTAATTGTAATTACTAAAATAATAATTGATTGTATTTACTTTGATGCTCTTTGGGGATTTCTTTTTTAATTTTGAATTATTATTTAATTTATCTTAGTTTTGTATTTAGTGATTAAAAAAAGATTTAATTAATAATGCAATGTGATCTCTGTAACATTTATTTGTGATAGTGTTTTTTAGGATTTTGCTCCCTTATTTGATGTTTAATTTTTCATATTTTCTTATTTAATGGTTTGTTTCTTGGTGATGGAATGCTATTGATTAGTAGCATTTTTCGCGTAAGAAATTTTGCTTTGATTGAATAATTAACCAATTAGTTTGTTGCTTGTTTGGACAGACCAAAGCGGAATGTGATTACTTAATCAATCTTGCAAAGCCACATATGCAAAAGTCGATGGTTGTTGACAGTTCATCTGGGAAGAGTAAAGATAGTAGGTGGGTTTTTCTTTCTTTAAATTGTACACTCTTGTTCTTGAATTTTGTGGATGGATGTTCTTGTTGCTCTTCTTTCAATTAGTTTGCTTGTATACTTTGTTGATATTAATTGGAATTAATGATGCTTTTTGATATTTAGAGTGCGTACGAGTTCTGGAACATTTCTACCGAGAGGTCGTGACAAAATCATTAGAGATATTGAGAAAAGAATTGCTGATTTTAGCTTTATTCCTTCAGGTATGTTGTTTGAGCTTCATTTATTTGGAAGGTCCACCGAAAGAATGAGATAGAATATCAGCATCAGTGAAATTTTGTTTTGTTTTCTGTTAATTTTTTTAATATCAAATAGACGACTGGAAATTTAATTTACTTTGAAGGCTAGGTTGCCACCATAAGCACAGGTTTCCATAATTTCGAACTTCATATCCTAACGCATCCCTATAACTAACTATTGCATTACTTCATTGCCTTCACATCTTTGTTATTCATTCATGTATTTGCAGAAGTGAACCATGACCGGCTGATACATTGTTTCTGGTGCTTCTGTAGTGGAATCTATATCAACTTTGTTATACTACCACCTCTATAAATCCACTTGACTACCACAATGTGCAATCAGCCAAAGCATCACCAGTTCCCACTAAGCACCTCCACTTTTCTTATTTGGTGTCAGAGATAGTAGTTATTAGTTATTTGGGACTAGTTTTGTAGCACCTCCACCACATCAAGCATCACAAAATCAAGAAAAGTCATTGGATAACAAAAAAATTGTACTTTACAAATTTAAGTTAACCAAAGCTAACTAGGTTTAATCCAAATTCTTGGGTCCATCATGGTTAACTTCACCCTAATGCATCTTTTAAGGAAAAAGAAAATTATACAATTTTGGAAAGAAGAGATCTGTTAGTGTTCAAAGGAAACACCACCTAGTAACTTGCCTTTCAGTTTGATTCATCACCTGTTACCAAGCTGACATGGTGTGCAGAGCATGGCGAAGGGCTTCAAATTCTCCACTACGAAGTTGGGCAGAAGTATGAGCCTCACTTTGACTACTTTATGGATGATTATAACACCGAAAATGGGGGTCAACGCATAGCCACTGTTCTCATGTACCTGTAAGTGAGATCCTATCTGGTAGTAGAATTTCTTTGAATTCCAGCGCATCCTGCATTTGTTCTTTTGTAATACTTCTCTTTCACTATTCTACACAGCTCAGATGTTGAAGAAGGGGGTGAGACTGTGTTTCCTTCTGCCAAGGGGAACATTAGTTCAGTGCCTTGGTGGAACGAGTTATCTGAATGTGGAAAGGGGGGCCTCTCTGTTAAACCAAAGATGGGTGATGCATTGCTGTTCTGGAGTATGAAACCTGATGCCTCTCTAGATCCATCAAGTTTGCATGGTTAGTTACTCTCAACCAGCTAATCGCCTTGAACATGTGTAGTTCAGGTTTTAGTATAACCAAGCTGACAGTACCTCATTATTTCAAGGGGGCATACCTACATGTGGTTATAATTTGATTTTGCAGGTTTTAATGATATCAATCTTTAAATAATTCATGTGTTGGATTGTTCTTCCATGCAGGTGGTTGCCCTGTGATTCGAGGTAATAAGTGGTCATCAACCAAATGGATGCGTGTGAATGAGTACAAGGCCTGAAATACTATCATGAAGGTAATTAACTATAACCAAAAGAGACTATTAACAATGTCATTTGTGAAGATATTCCTTAGTGACTGGTATTGGTTGTTAACGGTTGCTCTTGTTTTGGTTGGTAATAATATCCTCCGGTGGCATTGGCATTTATTTACAGACTATTATTTAAATACTGAAAACAGTTTGTTGATCTACACAGTGAAGCTTCTGTGCGTTTCCTTTTCTTTTTGGGTGGTGGCTGGGTGGCATGTGATCAGCTCACAAATTATTCTTGTTAAGCTCAAAATTTCCTGCCACAATCTTAGCCCGGTTCAGCATATGTCGTGTAATAAATAACATGCGACTAAAACAAAGGGCCTCTTTTGGTGTTGGACTCATTCTAAAAGCATCTTGGAACAAAACAATTTGCCCATGCACGATGAAATCGGTATTTTCTCCCTAACATTACCACTTCTCCTTCGTGCAGGTGACCACATCGTATTCCTGTAATTTGCGCATCCCAATATCGAGGCTCAAGCGCCGCTGACGGTTTTTAATTGAATATGCAATCTTTGTATACAACCAACACTTTCTGGCCGTAAATTTTGATGATTTCCACTGTTGGGGCATGGCACCCCATGCTCTCAGGAGTCTGATAAAATTAGTCCGAAATTTTTCACTGTTCTAGCAGAGCGAGGTTCCTTCACTTTTTCAGTTGCTGTTAGAGAGACACGTGCCCTAATTTATTTGAACCGAAAGAGATGCATTCATTATTCGATTCCTTGTAAAGTTCTGTGGAGCATGTGCATCTCGCCGTTATTTGACAATCTCTGATTTAAACCAGAATGTCTTGACTTGATCGATCCAGCACTCACGTAACTGGGATTTGTTAAGAGCTTCCACAATTTTTTTTTAAAACGACAAGCATGGAAATGCATCAAGTATCAGGGATTTGTTTGTATTCATATGATCATAATTGTCTAAACACTTTCTAACCAGTAGACATCCTTCCGTGGCTAAGATCATTTTGGATTTCTTCAGGGATAACAAGTTTTATCAAAATGTTGAGTATAATAATACCTTTTAACCCTGGGACTCGAGCTTTGGTTGGTTTCTCCAGGGTCAAAGGCCACTGAGATACAGAGCACGTTGTGGCCTCCCATGCCGGCCAAATTTAATGCATCCTTGAGGGCAACAAAAGGATACTGTGAAAACCAAAACAAGCGGCGTACACTTGAAACAGCACAGGAAAAATACTACTCGGTTCTGACTTATTAATGATAAAACCGGCTCAGCACTAGAACTGATATTATATCCTGCGCTGCCACAAACTTTTATTACTGGTTTGTTTGCAGCTGATTCAATGTTTGGTGTGAATCAGGTTTCTGATGGCATATTGCAGAATGCCTCCATGATCAAAATAAGCCAGTTCCACCTGCACGCACGCACGCAAGTGGCTAAACTTAGGGGCACTAGCATACCAAGGAATTAAAGCATTCATGAAATAAGAAAATTTTGTTTTGGGGTGAAAAGCCAGGTCGAGTTTCCATCATCATCACCTACCTCTGTATCATAACGCAAGGTACATGTAAATTGCTTGCCATTGTCTGTCACCACTGTAACATCTTGACCTGGTCTAATCTCACTCACGTTGCTAGGAAGATCAAGGCTGTAGCGCTCATGCCCAGTTAAGCCAAGTGTCTCAGCATCCTCCCCGGACTTGAAACAAAGTGGAATGATACCCATTCCCACCAAATTACTGCGATGAATTCGCTCAAAGCTCTTGGCCATCACTGCTTTCACACCCTGGTCCCATAACAATTAAAAGGATTAGCTTAAAAGACATCTGGAAAATTAGACGGGTTTCAGATGCTGGCAGAGACTCACCAGTAGCATTGGACCCTTGGCAGCCCAATCACGAGAACTTCCACTCCCATACTCAGCACCAGCCAAAATAACTGTATCATGTCCCTCACTCTTGTACCTCTGTTGACAAATGCAATGAAACCAGCAACAGTATCATTATGGGACGAACACAAGAAACGTGATGCTTGTTCATGAATTCTTTATAAATTTGTTTCAGTACTTAAGAACCCCAAACTCTAAAGCACTACATCCAAGCAATATGAAACTAGCAACTGAAGACATCTATCTGATTAAAATTTATGGATATACTGTTAATACCACAGTAGAGTGTAAACTTAACCCAGAACATTACTGTTTTAAACTGTGGCTACCTATTATAGTTTAACTTATTTGTTTTGCTAATTACAGCCTTCTATTCTTATGGCCTTAACCACCAATAAAGCCTTAGGTTAATGCATAACCTAGGATATTTTTCCTCCCGGCTTTTTTCAGTCAAAACTTAAGGCAGGACTTGACTTCATAGTACATGAAGTCTATGAAGTAACTTGAAAGCAATTACCATGGCAACATCAAACACAGATAGTTTCTCTCTAGTGGGAAAATGAATTGTTTTAGGCCCAACTTCTCCTCCCAATAGTTTGTTGACAATTCGAATGTTAGCAAATGTGCCCCTTGCCATCACGTCATCATTACCACGACGACTTCCATACGAATTGAAGTCCCTTCTATCAAACCCTCGTTCCATGAGGTATCTAGCAGCAGGACTGTCCTTGTGGATGCTGCCAGCTGGTGAAATGTGATCAGTTGTAATACTGTCCCCAAAGTTGAGTAAGCAGTAAGCATCCTTCACACCATGTGGTCCTGGAGGAGACATAGTCATGCTTTTGAAATATGGTGGCTCATGTATGTAAGTTGATTTGGGGTCCCAATCATACAGAGTGCCCGAAGGAATGGATAATTGATTCCACATGGGATTTCCCTTGGTGATTGCCTGATATGTAGCCTTAAACATATCAGGTAGCACACTTGAATGGACAACCTGCAGGTCATTCAAGCATAGGAAACAATGAGTTATCTGGTCTATAGTCTAATCAGACAATTCAAAATCAAACTATAGGAAGCTGCTGCTTACTTGAGCAACTTCGTCATTAGAAGGCCAGATATCCCTGAAAAATATCTTCTTTCCATCTTTTCCTACACCAATTGGCTCTGTTTCAAAATCAATATCCACCTGCAGTATTGTCCCCTCACGAGAGACATTGTCCAGAGTACGTAAATCAACAACCAGAAAAGGAATGTGGTACCCACACAGTACGAGGAAGAGAAGCTATACAATGGAAAATAATGGGTCCAAAATGATTTTAAGAACATATAGTATATAAGTTGAGTACCGTTCCAGCAAGTGCATAGGCTACCACAAGTGGAGGCGAAGCAAGATAATTAGCTCTTGTTAAAGGATGGACACGACCCTCAAAATTCCTATTCCCAGACAACACAGCAGCAGCCACTACATCTGTATATGAGTACAAAATCAAAATCATCAGCTCAAAAGATTCTTAGGAGGAATATCAGGAAAAGAATTGCGTTTAGAAAGAATTACCATTTTCAGTGATAGCTGATGCCACAGCTTCATCTATATCTCCAGAATTCCCAATGCAAGTGGTGCATCCATAACCAACAATATGAAACCCTAGCTGATTCAGATATTTCTGCAAGCCACTGCAGAGGAAGTGCCAAAATCAGAAATGTATTGCCATAGCTGCATGAAGTTTTCAAGACATGAGATCATAGTTTTAATTGATACCTCTTTTCCATGTATTTGGTTACAACCCCAGAACCTGGAGCAAGACTTGTCTTAATCCATGGTTTCACCTGATAAGAGAATGAACTTATAAATCCAATCACATTCCATTAACTCATCAAATTGATGTGATATGATCTTCTACCATGATCATATACTTAGAAAATCAGCCAGGGAATTTTCCAATTCAAGCTTCACGTGTCATTAATCTGGAAAATCTAAAAAAGCTAATGGATAAAGTTAAGCCTCTCTAACGTTACCAGTATTCAGCTGGAGGAAAAGCATGCAGGATACTAGCATAATCCTTTAAGTTTTTTTAAGCTAACAGTTTAAACCAGCATTACATTGGAGTCTAGCATCCTGACGCTTTTGGAATCCCATGAACATAACAGATGTTCAGAATTTATTACATTCACAAATTTGACTTTTGAAAACATAACAAAGAAACAAACAAGGGAAGCTACACCAATATTATTCGTCAAATCACACTGTATTACAGATCAGATACAACATTCATAATCGAGGCAACAATGCAAATCAGATAACAATTCCTTGATAATTAGCTCTGGAGTAGGTAATATATAATGCACTTCATCTGTGTTAGGCTTGTCAATATTGTTATACTTAACTCTAGGGATTACTATTCCCATCTGATCTTGCAATTGTAACCTTTTATTCAGTTGGATATTGTTATAATCAGGGTAGCTAAGCTGAAAGGAGAGAAAAAGGAATTTAAAAGGAGAGACATCCAACCTCCAATCCTAGTTCACAAGCTTTCTTTGCAACCAAAGCAGATCCAAGCATGACACTAGGGTTTGAGGTATTTGTGCAACTAGTAATAGCAGCTATAACAACATCACCATGTCTCAGTTGGGCTGGAGTCCCGTGAAAATTGAACTCAGCAACCTTGCTTTGAGATTCTTTTGGTATAGCAAATCCCTGTAATGACATGCAAGAAAGGTAAGAGATAGATCGAATGGGTGTTTGGTTCAGGACAGAAAATTG
>Ga0307514_10002186_pt1 | contig 21013 bp, 15 predicted proteins | sample 16_EM_MG_FD_203088 | JGI IMG/M metagenome (GOLD analysis project Ga0307514, IMG submission 203088) | Populus trichocarpa ectomycorrhiza microbial communities from riparian zone in the Pacific Northwest, United States - 16_EM | ecosystem: Host-associated > Plants > Roots > Unclassified | place...
CCCTCCCACGGCTCACCCATCTTTCCCCCCTTCCTCCTTGGCACAAACGAATTACTAACCCCCACAACTCCCCTTTCTGGATGCGGCATCATGGCCAATACCCTCCCATCGGGGCTCCTCACCCCGGCAATTCCCTCGGGAGATCCATTCGGATTAAACGGATATTTCTCCGTCGGGACAAGATTATTATCCACATACCTCATACAGACGAGTCCTGAAGCCCTCAGGCGGGCAAGATGGTTAGGGGAGCTAAATGTCGCAAAGCCCTCTCCATGAGAGGTAGGGATCGGGAGGGACGAGCCATTCATGCCGTGGAGGAACACGCTGGGTGAGGGGGTAGCCATGGATGGTGCAGGGGGGAACTCTGAGACTTGCAGCATGCAAAAGCGGGCTTCGTACTGCTCAGAGAGGTTTCGGCCAAAGAGGGGCCAGATTGCAGTTTCCTTTTCTCTTTTTCTATCTGGATGGGATGGGTCGGTGGTGGAGGTTGTAGCTGGGGGGACGCCGGGGATTAGTCCAGCGTGGCCGAGACGGGAGAGGAATTGGCAGCCGTTGCAGACACCGAGGGTGAAGGTGTCTGGTCGGGCAAAGAAGGATTTGAATGAAGATCTAAGCTCGGAGTGGTGCAGGACGGATTTAGCCCATCCTGCGCCTGCGCCGAGGACGTCTCCGTAAGAGAAGCCGCCGCAGGCAGCAAGGCCGGTAAACTCGCTAAGGGAGACGCGAGAGGAGAGGAGGTCCGTCATGTGGACGTCTACAGGGGTGAAGCCCGCAGCGTGGAAGGCGAAGGCCATTTCACTGTGCCCATTGATGCCTTGTTCTCGGAGAATCGCTACGCGGGGGTTTGATGGTGAGGAGAGGATGGATAGAGAGACGAGGGGGTCGCGGGGAGAGAAGGTGAGGTTGTAGGAGAGTCCGGGATCAGTATTGGAGAGGATGGACTGGTATTCGGAGTCAGCGCAAGAGGGGTTATCTCTCAGACGTTGCATAGCGTGAGAGGTAGAAGCCCAAGCTTGCTGGAGGGTAGAGCGTGGGGAGGAGAATATCTGAGTAGACGAGTGGAGGATGTTGATTAGTTGTGTTGGAGTATGGTTTTGCATTGCTACAGGGTGTATTGCAGATTCTGGGATTCCAGAGCCAGTGGTGCTGAAGATCTCCTTGAATCGGGGGAGGCTGGAGATGCGGATTTGGAAGACTGCTCCGAGCTCTTCGTTGAAGAGGGTAGAGATGAGCTGCTCTGTGGTGGGGGGGGTGTAGAGGAGGGTGGCAAGGTCAATGTCCAGTCCTACTCTGCCAGCAAAGGCCATTTCGGCAATGGCGGTAAATAAACCACCATCTGAACGGTCATGGTAAGCGAGGACGAGATCCTCGTCTCTGAGAACACGGAGAGCAGAGAAGAAAGACTTGAGCTGCTGTACGTCCCTGACAGTAGGAGCTTCATCCCCGACCTGCCCAAAAACCTGGGCAATGGCGGATCCTCCCAATGCTTGCTTCCCACCAGCCAAGTCAACAAAGACAATGCTGGTAAGCTCGCCAACTTCCTTATCCTTAATAATTTCCGGCGTCCAAGTCTTCCCCACATCTTGCACCGCAGTAAACGCAGTTACAACGAGAGATACTGGTGCAGTGACCTCATTCTGGTCCCACTTCATCTTCATGCTCATTGAATCCTTCCCAACGGGGATACTGACCCCAAGCTCAGGGCATAGTTCCATTCCCACTGCCTCAACTGCTTCATACAGCGCTGCAGCCTCTCCAGGGTGACCCACAGCGGCCATCCAATTGGCGGATAGCCTTACTCTCTCCAGCCCATCTTTGATATCCGCTGCAGCAAGGTTAAGTAGGCACTCTGCCACTGCCATCTTTGCGCTCGCGCTGGGGGAGATTAGTGCCAAAGTGGGCTTCTCGCCCATGGCCATGGCTTCTCCAGTGCGGCATGTAGAGGAGAGAGTGGTCACGGTGACAGAGACGTCAGAGACAGGGGTCTGCCATGGGCCGACCATTTGATCACGGGTGATTAAGCCCGTGACGGTACGGTCACCAATTGTGATAAGGAAGGACTTGCTTCCCACACTGGGCAGGCGGAGGACCCTGGAAACTGCTTCATTCACAACACCCTCCGCTGGTGGGGTTGGGAGGTAAGTGCTTAGGCTCGCGTCGAAGGCTGGAAGGGGAAGCTTCCTGGAGTTGACACTGCGAGACATCTTTGGGGGTTTCCCAAAGAGGACAGACATTGGGAGATCAATTGGCTTTGGATCCTCTTTCGAGTCTCTATCCGTAAGAACCAATCTCTCGCTCTGTGTGCTAGGAACCTCACCCTTCGCCCGTCCGACAACAGAGAATCCGCAGCGTTCTCGGCTGGCAATTGCCTCAAAGGTTGAGAGCTTATCTTCACCAATGGCAAGGACATATCGTTCTTGGGCTTCACAGCACCAGATTTGCAGTGGTGACATACCCTTATCTGCACTCTCAACCTCCCGGAGTTCGAATTCCGCGCCGAGGCCAGCATCGTGAACAAGTTCTGGAAGAGCGTTTGACAATCCCCCAGCGCCAACGTCGTGGATGGAGAGGATAGGAGAGTCTGGCCCAAGGGCAGCACATGCGTCAATGACCATTTGGGCCCTCCTCTGCTGCTCTGGGTTGCCTCGCTGAACTGAGGCAAAGTCGAGGTCTACAGATCCCTCCCCTGAGGCAATAGATGACGCAGCTCCTCCTCCAAGACCGATAAGCATAGCTGGACCACCCAATACAACAATATAAGCACCAGGGGTGATTGCCCCTTCCTCCTTCTTCGCGTGCTGTGACCTGACTGTTCCCAATCCACCAGCAATCATAATCGGTTTGTGGTATCCCCTAACTTCCTCCCCACCTTCAGGAGTAGGGACCTTAGTAGTCATCGCACGGAAGTAACCCATCGTACACGGTCTTCCAAACTCATTATTGAATGCTGCGGACCCAATAGGCGCTTCGAGCATGATGTCTAACGAGCTAGCGATATGGTAAGGCTTGCCGACGTCAAGCTCCCATGGCTGCTGATTCCCAGGGATAAGCAGGTCGCTGACACTATACCCTGAAAGCCCAGTCTTTGGCTTGGACCCTCGCCCAACCGCACCCTCGTCTCTGATCTCTCCTCCAGAGCCGGTAGCTGCACCAGGGGATGGTGAGACTGCAGTAGGATGGTTGTGCGTCTCCACCTTTGCCACAAAATGTACTGCCTCTTTTATAGCCTCCCAAACCCGTGTTTCAGGATTTGGAGCCCAGAATGAGGCTCCCTCGGACTCAGTGGCGCCCTCCAAGACAGCAGCATTGTCAGAGTAAGCAGAGACAGTCCACTTGGGGTTCTTCTTGTGTGTATTGCGGATCATGTTGAATAGGGAAAACTCCTTACGCTCGCCGTCGATAGTGAAATCGGCATTGAATTGCTTATGTCGGCAGTGCTCAGAGTTGACTTGCGCAAACATGAAGAGTTCGACATCGTAAGGGTTTCGGGGAACTGGTCCGTCATTGGAGAATGCGGAAAGAAGGTAATCAATTTCGGAGGTGTCAAGTGCAAGGCCGAGGGACTTGTTGGCGGCTTCAAGTTCAGCTCGAGGGTTGGCTGAGGTGAGGAGATTGATGGAAGTGACTGGGAGAGGGGCATGGGAGGCAAAGAGGGCATCGTAAGTTGGGGGAGTCAATTCTAGGGTCTGTCACACCAATTGGGTTAAAATTGCAGGAGGAGTTGTGACGTGGGAGTGCCGTCCATACCTGCGTCATCCTATCATGGAGTGAATCCGCAAACTCATTCACATCGATCTCCCCTCCCTCAACTTCCAAGCCAAACACTATTCCACGCTCAATCCTCTCTACAAACTTCTCCAGCCCACAGACATGCGCAATGCTCGTTGCTTTAGAACTCCAGGGGCTGATCGTCCCTTTCCTTGGGGAAACGTACACCAAAACCAATTGCTTCCCCTCCACACTGGCTTCCCCTCCACGAATTGCTCGCCTCAACACTTCTGTTCCTGCATCTCGGGTGAGAGGGCCCGACTCGGCTCCTGCATCAAAAAGGAGGGCTTCAAGGTCCTGTCGCACCGCAGATGTGGGCTCAGCAAGGATTGAGCGAGCGGCGGGGCTTGAGACAGGGTTGGCGTAGTGGACGTAGAGAGTGCGAATTTGAGTAACCTTCCCTGCAGATCTGGCTCCTGAAAGAAGGTTGTTGATGGAGGACTGCAGTGCGTCGAGACGGAAGGGCGAGTACGCTGGTGGCCCAGCAAGGGCAAGGAATTGGGGTTTCTCCGTTGGAGGAAGTGATGCTGGACTCATCTCCGCTAACCGTAGATATATGCTGATTGACTTGCCGTCGTGAGAATAAATATAAAAGAAGAAGAAGTGGTATCTATAACGCACCGTCGCGGCAGTCCAAAATCAATGCCGATACAACTCGGAAGAGAAAAAAACCCGATGAGGGGTAGCTATTCGCAATTAGGCCTGTAGAGCTCTGTGTATGACCTGCCCGCCAAAACTTTTTTTGAGCGAGCTGGGATGGCGGGGCAGTACTAGAGCAGCACTGGGCTAGACCTGATACCGACTAAGTAATTAGGCAAGCTGGGCCATTTCAGGGTAACTGCGCACGTTCAGGGTAACCCCCGGATTTAGGAAACTCACTGATTGATTAATACGATACTAAGAGCGAAGGGGTCAAGAAACAGTAATATGAACAGTACCAGAAAACCACCTGCCAATGAGATTCGTCCTAGCATCAAAGAAAAGCAAACCGTTCCGGGAAAGCAAGTGGGACAACGAAACAAGAGACAGAAAAGCCAGCGCACACAGTGTTTTGTTCCACCTTTCACACAACCCTAAGCACCCCGCTGCATATCAAATGCAAACACAGATATGAAAAAGGATAAAATAATGAAAGGCATTAAAACGCCAATTCCAAATACCAATTCTTCCTCCATCTTCTCATCAACCAATCACGTAAAAAATCTCTAGAGATATGGCATCCACAGGTAATCCGTCTGGCACAAGTTCAGTGGGTTTGACGCCTTACTAATGAGATCAATAACCGTCTGATTTGCTGGCAGAACGCCCTGAGCACTGGACGCCAAACTCGCAGTCTTCTTCACAATCAGATCACAGCTAAATTGCACCTTCTCCCTCAATTGACTATCCTGCAGATTCTGGCTCCTCGACTGCGTAAACCAGAAGATCATCTCATCTCTGACAAACACAGAGAGGTGTTGGTCGAGGTCGAACTGCTCGCGTGAGATTTCCGCTGGCTTGTTACCAGGCGCGCTGGGGGCTTGCTGCTGTGGGTTTGGTATCTCAGGCTCCGTCAGGCATCTCGCGATAGCCATGATAGCGCAGGAGTAGATGCCCTCAATCGCAATGGGACCCATGAGGATTTGGATGTTGGGTGTGAACCGGAACGGAATAGCTTCGTTATTGACGAAAACAGGGTTGCCAGAGGCCATGGAGGGGAGAAGCTCCGTACCCCAGACATTTCCGGTGTTGCGAGAGATGACAATTTTGTGCGGGTACCTCGTTCCCATCGACATTATATACGTCATAAAAGTCAGTGCTGCATATTGGTAGCAGAATTGTCGTCGGAAGAGGAAGAACTCGGCGGAAGAGGTGTACGACTTTGTCAAGAACTACAGCGCAAAGTCAGCAACAAAATCGCCGTACATTTAAAACCAATGGTCAGCTTACCTCGAGAGCTACGCTATTGGGGACCATATCATTCTGTATAGCATTGAAAATCTCCAGTCGCATGCTTTGATCTACGGGACCTGGTTTGGTGGAATCTGATGTAGCTTTGTGCATTGCAAAAATGAGAGCCTCGTCCTTACTCATTCCCACTCTCCTGCAGTGGTCTTCATATATTCCTTGCAACGAAATGTATGATTCATCATCCTCCACGATTCTTATGTGAGGAGCCAATGGAACCATAAGAGGAAGATGGAACTGGAGATTTCTCCTTCGACTCTCCTTTCGTCGGGACAGAATACTAAAGGCAGGTGTCAATGGATGTGCTAAGTTGCAGCTGAAAAGGGGGGGCTCACCCATTGAAGATACGGAACAGTTGTAGGATCCTTTCTTCCCTCCTACAGTGCCTAGCTGCAGGGTGTTGAATGGCAAACGTATGGACGCTGCCATCATGACCCCTTATTCTTAAGCGGCGGTGGCACACACCATACCCTCTCACCACATCGACCTTTGGTAGGAATCTGTCAATGCGTACGAAGTCTTTATTATTGTCCTTGTGCTGAAAGGAAGTCAGTATAGGATCATTTATGAGCAAGGAAGTTAACACACCAAAAGATATTGGCCTGGGACTTCAACATCATCAAAGCGCTGGAATCTGAATTCGCTCAAAAAGGGGCTGTAGCTTTCCAAGTTTTGTGTTGGTGGGCGACGATCCAATTTCTCCTCAAACCTATCCCTCCACTTCCGCAGTTTCTGGATATACGTGAATAGGTTCGGCTTCTCGGCCACAAAATCCGCCTCGAATGCTGTCTGCATGGATGTGTTAGAGAATTTGACCCACAATATTTCAACGTTGTGTCTTACCCTGATGTGCGGTGGTAGTATTGTTTCTGCGAACCGCGTGATATTAGATTCGGTCGTAGGAGGAAGCTTCGCGTGTTCTGGATGAGGGGAATGACGGCCAATGTATTGAAGCCCGTCATTAAGTAAAGCAACGATTAGGCGGTAGGCATCCTCATCGGGTGGACACTTGAAGAACTTCGAGATCTGATCTCCCATGGTTTCCATCGACAGAGCAAGCAGCGGGAACGCGGTCTTAAGGACAGACATTATCTCGTCAGCATATTCCCATGCAGGGCGCCTGACTGCAGCCTGTGGACTCTGCACGGCTGTGGGTGATGATTGTGAAGCCTGGCCATTTGGAGCGGCACCTGCAATTGTCAGTATAAAGTATAGACATGATGAGAGAGTAGCCTACTTACCAGACATATCTGCAGGCTTTGGACTAGAAGCCATGGTAGTATCACCGTTAGTTTGAACACCTGGAGGTCGTACAGCTGGTGACCCTGTTGGCCCCCGATTGGCTTGTGATGCTGTCTGCTGCTTTTTGATGAGCTGATAGTCCTCTTTGCAAGTACGTAGCAAGAAGTAGAGTGCCTAAGTTACAAAATCAGTATCAACCCCAGGACGAGAAAGGGTAGCTGGTTATACCTGAGGGTAGTTTTTCGCAATCTTGAAAAGTATGGTACGAGCCAAACGAGCCTCCTTATGGGAAAGAGACGTCAACAGCTGAGGAATATATGTTATCCAATACCATACTGGCACTTCTCCCTTGTACTGCTCAAAGGCGGCAGAAATAACTCCATTTTCATCCAGACTCAATAGCCAAAGCACCCTACTCAGCAGTTTCCTTGCTCTGCCATTCTTGTACAAACCAGATGCCTCCATGTAGCAGCTTACCGCATTGCTTGCGTAGGTAATCTCTTGTGTGGCCTTATACATCGAATCGTTATAATATCCCCATTCGGCCCAGGCTTTGGGAAGCTTCAAATCGTGGTACAGCGCAAGTCCAAACGCATCATTTGCTTCATCTTTCCGGTTTAACTTTGAGAGGAACATGCCTTTCAGCGTGTAGAACTCCGCTTTCTGCTGCGCACCGAAATAATTAAGATTGGTATTGTTAATCACTTCTAGTCCATTGTTCAGCTCAAGGGGGTTCTGATAGTGACATTTGGCCTGCTCTCGAAGTTTGAGGAAGGCCTCCTGAATTTCGATGTTAGGGAGAGTGTAGATCTTGCTGAGTTGACTGATGCATACTTCCGGAAGCTGATGTTTGCGAGCGACATGTGCGAAACGGTTTATGATCCACGCAGTTTCATGGTACCCTCGGTATGCATAGGAATTGTTGCCACTGCCACTAGTGGCGCTCTGCGATTGTGGGGGCAATAAGGGGAGGTAAGTATTATTAATGCTGTGGAAGATATGTTGTCTCCATGTGACTAAGTCATGCCAGCTATTAATGTCGTCCCAGACGTTTGGCAACCTGTCTCTCCATGTCGCGAGTAACAGCTTAAGTTCCTGAGACTTCGTATCCAGGTTGGAGGCATTAGTCTGTGACAAGCTCTGATAGATGATGTTGGCATCATGAAGCTCAATCAACATCTGGAAATTCTGCAAGAGGGGAATGTGAGCATTGGTGATCCGCTCAGGTAGGTTATGCCACTTCCTCAAAGATAGCTGAATAGCTTCATCACAAAGCTTTGAGAATTCTCCCAAGCCCTCTGCCTTTGCATGCACTTTCTGCAGTGCCATGAAAGCCGCAAAATAGTGCCTCCTCGGTGTTGCTGCATCCATTAGTGACTTGACAGTCTGATCCACTCTCTCTGCATCTGGCCCTGTCCAACTCTCTACCAGCCTCCAAGCACATTCTAACAGCAGATCATTGTAGTTTTCATGCTTCGCGAAATCTGACAATATCTCCCATTGTTGAAGTTTTTGTGCGCATATGACCCAATGATCCTCCCATAACATATACTCAGATTGTGAAAATGGTAAAACGCCGGTTCGCGCTTTGATTTGTGCTGTCTCATACATCTGTTGGGCCCGGTCCCACATGCCATTTTGCTCGAAGGAAAGAGCTGCATTCGTCTCCAAGTACTGGCATCGGCGCCGCCAAAGACCGTAGAAGAGGTCCTCCTCAGATATGCCTGCGTAGAGCTCAGCGAGAGCGTCTAAATTGCTCTCTCGTACGGCGGCACTATCAATCGGGGGCTTGATAGCTATCTCCTCCAACAGGTTGAACGCACTGTACCAAGCATTAAAGGTTTTGCTGAGGAATTTGGCTAGATGTGGAGGTAGTGTTAGCTTAGGGGAGAGATTTTCGACACCCTCTAGTAAACTCTGAATCACATTTGGTCTTTTGTCCACCTGTTTTTGATGCCATTCTTTGGATAGCAAAGATATGATACCCCGGGTAAGGTCGTTGCGATCCTCTTTGCCTAAGGCTGACCAACATAGAGGGAAGAATGCTAGCCATGACTTGTGACCAATATTGGCGTCCAGGTGTTGAAGTTGCGCAAGCGGCTCTAGGATATCTCCAGCCTTAACATCTCCCAAGCTACGACAAAACTGTCTGTGCCTCATCATGAACTCCTCGAACTTGTCATCTAACATGAGACCCTGCTTCCTTTTATCCCCTGAGTAGCTTGCAAATAGGGAGGAGGGTGACTTCGTCTTGAGGTCCTCCTCATGCAGCTCGACCAATCCTTCCATATCGACAGACCCGAAAAGGAGATGTATGGCCTGGCTCAGCCAGTAAGAGTCTCCCAAAGCCTCCCAGTTTTGATTACCCAACACAAAGCTCAACCTATTGCTGATCGTCCTGCTAAGGCTGCGGTCGAAAATAGACAAAAACCGATTCCTCATATTGACATCCTGTGCCCGACATCCTATCAAGAAAGCCGACTCGAGCCTAACTGTGAGCTCCGTTCGTGTTATATTGGGATCTTCGTAGATATCAATGACCAGCTCAAGGAACTTATGGCATAGGATGGGATCGGAGCGAGTCTCAAAGTGGAACATCTTGCCTAGAACTGCCGTCTTCTCCTTCAGTGTCGGAAAACCATCAGTTGGCTCAAAAACCCATGCCCTAACGATTCCCAATATCTTCGAGCATAGTTCGGAGCTCTGTGACTTCTCCACCAGCTGTGCCAGGACACTAAGGAATGGCCTACGTTGATCCCCTAGTCCTGAGACTCTTGCAGCAGCGACATCAATAACTTTGCGTAATAAAGAAATTGTCTGCTCAGTGTCCACATCTTTCGCCTGAGGTTGACCATCGAGAGGCTTGGGGAGTGGCCCTGTGCCAGGAAGAGCTTGTGGACCACATGAAGCGATATGGTCCTTAGCCAACTTCTGGAAGCACTTCATAAGGGAGATGACGTGGGGATCGACAGCGGTAGGGCGCTTCTTTGATATTGTCCACAGTATGTTGACACTTGAAATAAGGCTCGCAGCGAAGCTTTCGTTAATTATGGTGTTAAGAAGGCCAAGGAATTGCTGAGGGGTTGTTTCCATGTCTGGCTCCTCTTCATCCTCCTTTGGAGGTGGAATTGCTTGCAAAATACGCGCCAAAACAGGCTGTACACCATCCTGTATCTCTGTATTATCAGACCTCAAACATTTCTCCAGTAGTTTCTGTAGATCAGGTAGCCTTTGTAGTATCCAATCATCAGACTTGACCCCCAGGACAGTATCCAAAACCTGTAACGAATTGACGTATGCTAACAGCGTCTGGTCGGAGATATCCTTTGTTAGATGAGGCTCAAGAAGCCTTGGAAGGAGATCGATTTCAAGGTCACCCCAATAGTCAGGTCTGAGGAAACTCTTCAGAAGCCTCAAAGCCTTCTTGCACAAATCACTGTTGGTAAACTTCTCATTCAAGGAAGTGATGAAGATGATCAGATGCTTTATCGTCATCAGCCGGAGTTGAGAGGTGACAGTTGGTTCTGGCTTATCAGCCTGCCCCGCCCCCGCCAAAGGGGGTGATTTTGTATCTGCTTGAGCTAGCCGGCGACGAACAGGTGAACCCTGGGCTGTCTTGACTCGCCTTTCCTCCCACATCCATATCAGAGTAACTAAACTTATTGACAACTTCTTATTCTCAGTAGACGGACTGGGATGCTGAATGAGCTTGGGTAGAGACACAATAATCCATGAAAAAAAGTGTTCCCTAGATTCATAAAATAGGTCATCATGCCGAACTAGGAATTGGAAGATATTCGTCATCTGTTGGGGATTATTGCCATCCTCTGACAGGATCCTTCTCGGCCATCTTGCCCATATTGGATAGCGAGGATCCGGCGTACTAGGGATACGCTTTCTTAAAACAGGAGCTATCAATTCCAATGCCTGGGCAACGAGTGCCCGACCCTCGTGTTGATGTGCTTTGAGTAACGCAACATAAATTTGGGTCACTATCTTGGCCGGAGTGTCGAACTGAGCAATGAAAAATGCTATCAAGACGTAGGCAGCCTGCTTATTCACAATATCCTCCAGCTTGATGTAGTTCCAGCCAAATTTGATGACGTCTTTCCTGGCTTCTTGGAGAATGTTGGAGTGATCTTTGATCAAGAGGGCCGACATCTGAAGCAATTCCATTCTCGAATGATCGAGGCCCGGGGAAGCATCATCTCCAAGATCCCCCAAATTCGGTCGCCACACTTTGAGGTGAATGGCATCAACCATACTTTTGTCGATGAGTTTTTGCCCATTTACAGTTCGAGAGCCCCTTTGAACATCCATGGCTAAGATTGGATTCACGAGATAATGGAAGCCGAAAGTCTTCGTCTCCTGGGTGGTTGCTTTCGCAGCATAGATATCGAGAGCTTTGAAAACTACCTGACGCCAGTACTCCACAGATTGGTGGCAGATGATGTGCTTATAGATATAGTGTGTCAGGATGTTACCTTTCGTCAACTTCCCAGATGTGGTCGCGGCAATGACCTAAAGCAAATGGTGAGTGTAAAGTCTGGGCTTACGAGAAACATGGACGTACCTGGAATAGGAAATCCAAGTCATTTTCCTTATATGTTAGATATGTCGTGAATATCTCCATGAGAGCACCCGTCCCCTGTTCAACTCCTAATCGAACGCCTACTGATAGTGTTTCCAGCTTCCCTCTTACTTCCACCATTGCCTCCAGTAGCCCTTCCAATAATGCCCTATTCTCCTTCAGCCATTCTTCAGAACCTGAATGCTTCGTAATTGAGTAAAGTATCTTTATCGCAGATACTACAGCTACTGGTTTGTTCTGTTCATCCTCACACCCGATGGACGCCTTCATCAACCCAGCAACATCCGCCATAACAGCATTGCGCAATGGTGTGCTGCCCTCGTCCATGAGGAGTTGGGCGAATATTCGTCCATAACTCATGTCTGTTATATGTACCTGCTCTTTGTCTACGACTACATCTTGCTCGTTCACCCCAATGAGATACCTCCAGGCCTCAACAGGGTATCTGTTCATGAATTTGAGCAATGGGGCACGCATCGGGCTATGCTGTGTTCGTCTCAGCTTCCCTTCTAGGTCAAGGACGATAGAGAACATATCATTCATGAACATCACTGCTGCTGGGGGTAGAAGATGAAAGATGTTGAGGATAGAAGAGATAACACGAATATTAGGCGTCTGCTCCAGAAGCTTGAAGGACAGCTGCTGCATGAGGCTGGTTTCTGCGAGATTCTTTAAATGGTCCAAAAGGCGACTCCCAATTTCCACCTTGAAGTAATTGGTAAGAAGCTCCAATAATCGCGCTAATCCTTCCAAGCCAGCAACATTCAATCGCTTCGGGTCAGAAAGGTTCATCAGGATAGGACGAAGCCCATTCTGAAGTAGATCCTTAGGCAGCTTATTGGTCTTTGCGAGTACACCCTTGAGGCCTGATTCCGCTGCTTCAATAACTTCACTGGATTTGCTGTATAGGGACTTGAAGAAAACAGCTATGATACGCCCCCTAGTTTGAGATGTGGTGTTGGAGGTTGGGTTGCTGAATTCAGGATATGTGACTGCCATGGAGAGCAATTTTATACAAACCACCCTCAGGTTCAAGACCGATTCAGATGTCCTATGCTCAGTAACCTTGTTGTTGGAGAGTTGTTCATCATCTGCATCAGCCAACGCGAGGGCTTCAAGGAGGAGGCGATTCACCTCCTCATTGATATTGATGATATCCGCATTCAGCCCTAAACAGTAAGTGATGGCATCAATATACCCGATTTGAACCGCGAAGCTGAGTGCCCGCAGTGGCTTTCCGAATACTGGCATGAGAAGCCGATCTTTGACAGGCTTGATCAGTTCGGAAACCTCCATTCCCAAGATACTAGCCAAGGTGTTAAATGATTTCTGCGCGGTCTCCCGGACGTGTCTATTTGGATTGGAGATCTCAGAGACGAGAAGCGCACAAAGATTCCATATCTCGGATCGATACTGAGTTAAATCCTCCTTCCGCGCTTGTTTGTTGCATTTTCGGATCACTAGGTCAAGGGTTTCCTGTGCCAGAATTCGAGTGCTAGCCGGTAAATCTTGAGGCATATCCTTGATAACGTACAGTAGAGCTCGCACAAAATCATGTTGCCTCGCAAGCATCCATTCGCCCCCCATCTCGAAACCAGTAGTTAATTCCCTAATACCAAAGCATCCTCCACTCTTAGGGTACCACTCCTCCTCGTAGCAGTAGTGACAGAAAGTCTTCGCCATATCCTGGAAGAAAGGCAGTTTCCCTACGTGACGTGATTCTCCAAACAAGGCCTCTGCCGCATCATATATGACCTTGAGGGCTTTCATCCCAGCCTTCCTTACAGCATCAACATCAGAGGATAGACAGTCGGCAATTGCTTCTGTCAATATACGGCTGTCTAGGTACACCGGCCCTTCACCACTAACGACTTGGAATGGCTGCTGCTTCTGCCTCAACTCCATAACCGCCCGGCCCAACTCTAGGATTGTGAAGTAGCGGCATACATCATACGTGAGGGAAGATGCCTCCTCCTGGAGCTCTGGAATTGCGATAGCACTAAGACACGCTCGCAGGAGTTTTCGTAGTGTCTGGTCTTGATCGTTCTTCTTAAACACTGGCCTGTTTCTGTCGGGGATGGCAACGGCTGTGGGACTGCCCGCCTCGACTGTGCCTTCTATCAGATCATTGGCTTGTAATCGAACTGCATACATAAAATCGTCCGGTAAATGATCCACTCCTATGAATAGTTTCAGGTTTGAGCCTAGAAGCCTGAGCGCCTGTTGTTTATAGTACACATCCACTTTCCAATCCACGGTTGATTTCAAAGAAGGGGTCTCTGTAAGTTTCTGAACGGCCAGGTCGACAGCACCTAAAATTGGGAAAGCACGCTCACTGGGAGCGCCGTGAAGCTTGATATTAATACTGCAATCATCATCGGCATAGTACTTGAACGATAGCTGCGGAGGGTGCGTCAAAAAACGGCGGTTTCTACCACCAAGCTTCCCAAGTATACGCAAGGTAGTATGGCTATGAAGATGGTGATATGGGAGTGGCTTAAGATGATCCCAGAGTGCAGACATCAGATCATCAATTGCGGGCGCCATTATGGGATCCAGGTAATCTGCGGTGAGATTATCGACACACAGCTCCAACGTTCGGAGACCCTGAGTGACTAGCTCCGGCCCGGCTCTTAGTGCCACCACCAGTGGTTTCATGAGATAGTTGAGATGAGGTAGTAAGTTACTCAACCGTGCAGGGACTGTCAAGCAAAGTTCCACATACAAGTCTCTCTCATCTGTTTTCCGGGCCGAAGTGAGGAGCGTGTTCAAGACCTCAAGAAGAACCTCTAGCAGAGGCAAGATTTCTTTATAGAGATGTTCAAAGCGACCACCACCTATGCTTCGAAAGAGAGACCGCAGAAGGGTGAAGTAATTCATGGGCACTTCAGCGGTAGTCGATAGGCTGATGGATTTGAGGACAATTTGGCCAACATGTGGTAACAACACTGATTCGTTCTGTGCAGAAAAGAGTGTGACCGCCATGAATGAGAGCTTGAACAGCCGTAGTAGTATCTGGGATTTTTTGGCATCAGCAGTACCAACCTCTCCAATATGCTCCATCAAAAATTGCAACAGCATTCCACAGAAACTCGGTGAGGTTGCTTCACTGGCTAAGAAAAATTGGGGAACATGTAGTAGCGCTGTATGTTCAAACATCATATCATAAAGATGGGGTATCTCCGAATGAAATACCTCATGAAAGGTTGCAGGGTCGATACAGTGAAAGACAGTTGCAAAAGTCTCCAACAGGTCCTTTTCCTCCTTGCTGCTGGGCACTGCAAATGATCCTGCTAGAAAGTCTGCTGGAGTTGCACCAACTTCTAGAGGAGCTTTATCCTGGTCCACCCCATAATACCTAAAAACATGAGCACCTTCACGGAATAACTTGGTAATGATATTGACCTCTTCGGCACTGAACCCAAAAGCTACTTCCGCCCAATTGGCAGGATTGTGCTCGTTCGGTGCTTGCGGAGGGTTGCATGACCGAAGTGCATACAGCATACTCTTTAGGCCATTCATGAGATTCTTAAACAGGAACTTGTTGTCTAGTCATCAGTTAGTACAGTCATGGGTATGTAGGGTCTTGATTTTGAATACCGGAAACAGGATCTGCTCCCCTCTCTCGCGGATTTGATGTTTTGATAGGGGTCGCTTGGAATATATCAATTTCATCGTGCTCCTCCTTGGATTCTTCCTTGCCATCAACATCCATAGCATCGGCGTCGTTATTGGCTTCATCTTTGGCAGCCTGAGCGGTCAATTTACTTTGCTTAACCGCATTATCGAATTGCCGGTTCATAGCAGCAAATTTTTCCGCAATTGCATCTAGGATCATTATAAGGTAGTGCCGGGCTGCTCACATCTCATCAGCACTAATCGATTTTGTGAGCAAATAATGAATACTACCTTCTTGCTTGTCAGGAAGCTTTGCAATGTATTCCGCTAAATTGAGCAAGAGCTTCGCGCTCATCGTCTGGAAACTAGTCCCTGGAAAGTTATCATGGAGGTTTTTTGTGTAGACTTCGACCGTCCGTCTTATTTGCTCCTTCTCTAAGGACTCCCGAACGTGGTGTATCAAATCGGCAAGCATGCTATACGCCAGTGGTCTATTGGAAGAGGGTGTGAGACCAACGGCCATTCGCTTTGAGGGGGGCCCTTACCTCATGGTTTCATATACCGTCAATCCATCTCCAATCAGCACCCTCTCGTCTAGCAGTTCATCGATCTTCTTAAGAAAGATCTTGCGGAAGTTGAAGTTGATTATGTGCCTAGTGGCAACCAGCAATTCCTTCCGTGCCCCAGATCTTTCTCTTGGGCAGTCCTTCAATAGCCGGACAACGATTTCTGGCAACATTGGTAGGAATTCGGTCAAGAGACTAGAGTATGCTCGGAGGACATAGGCCAGGAAGGACATTGTCTTCATGCATTTATTAGAAAATCCTTAATAATAGCAGCAAAAAGAATGGATATGGTGTGGTTACCTTAACTTGTGCTGTAATGAATTCTCCAAAGGCTACCCGATTCTTGACATTCGGGCTGACCCCAGTGAAAGGGGCTTTCCCTATGCTGGCTTTGTGGGCTTCCTCTTGTGGCCCGGCTTGAAGAAGAAGCATCTAAATACATAGGTGTCAAATGAGGCTCAGAAAGGTGGCCATAAGGCACATACCTCTTTGATCAGCGGCACAAAAGATTTGACATTCTTAGGGACACAATTCCGGTGCGCTTGAAATAGGGAGACCACTATTATAGGGCACTCTGCTAGCACTTTGAAACTCTGCATCCCTTTGACTAGCAGCTTTGGCTGTTCTGGGTCAGGCTGTCCCATCATTGGTGAGCCTGGTTTCGGTGAATTGAAATTCGCCGGCTGCCAAAGAGGAAAAACAAAAATGGTCAGTCACCTAAACTAAAGATGAAGCAACAAAATGAGGCTGAGTCTCTGAATTTGAGTATGGAATAAGATCCTAGTTGGCACCTACGGTTACTGGAACAGCTGGGGTTGGTCCGGTGTTAGGATTATCGAATGTATCCTTCACCGCCTGTGGCATCTTGCTGAACATCTCTTGTATTAGATCCAAGAACGGTTGTACTTGATCTGCCAACTCCTTCTGATAGTTACGTTGAAAGTCCATAATAGTCTTCATGCAAAGGACAGCATTGTCTTCGTTTTCTATCCGCACCAGATCCATCAGAAGTTTCATCAACTCAAGTGCATAACGTTCAAGACATTCGGGAGGCTGAAATGGGAGTCGATGTATAATATCGAGGATACAGTTCCGTAGTTTCTGATATGCCCATTAGCCATGTTGGTACCAAGGGGTGAGTAAGGTTGCCATACTTGCTCAGGAGAGCTGTTAGAAAAAACTGGAGGCCCTTTCAATATAGTGGTGAAGACTGGGATCATTTTTGCAAGGAACTTGGGATACTCCTGACCCTGATACATATCAATTGTATCTCGGAGATCAGTCGCAATTTGCAGCTTCAATTTTGTATCTAGAAGGCTGTCAGCATAGGTCCATATACCTCTGATGTGAGTGCCAACCAATTGATGCATCCCCCAGCCTGGCAGCGTAAACGTCCACCGCAGCGTGGGCATTTCCCCCAGCCATGGGCTCTAAGTGCCCACTCCCTATGATAGCAAATGTATTAACTATGAATAAAAATTAAGCTATATCGCTGGTGCCACTGCCTGCTGCCCTCCAGACGTTCTTGTCAAAAGTACTAGGTATTGCGTGCGAGTATATCAAGCAAGCTTCGGGTCCTGTGACTGTTCTGGCTGCACTATGTTGAGTCAAATGCGAGGATAAACAACTGATGGGTGACGGTACTGTTCGCGACCGTAAACTTCGGTAATAATGTGAGGCGACCAAAGTTGAAGTCGAAACCGGTATCGGAAGACGTGATGTTTCGCAGGCCAACAGGGTTGTTGGTATTGGAAATAATTCCAGACTGGTGGGGGAATGGGCTCTTTATCCTACGGCGCCAAGTATGGTTCTGATTGGTTGAACCATTAGAGCGACCTAGGTAGGCTAGGTTTGTAGGTATATATGAACTGTATCTACCGGTATTTTAGAGTTGCAACTTGATACGGAGCTGGCTACCACATTCCTTACCCTGAACTCTAATGTTATTAAACCCAGAATTGACGTTTCCAACTGGAAGAAGCAATAGATATAAAACCAGTTCAATTTACTCAAACCACTCTATTGATTTCTTACCCTGAAGCTATGATTCCCCAAGTTGTAAATAAGTGAATGTAGGCAGGCTGTAGCAACTTTAGGGTAACTGTTAATTGATTGAAAATATTATATCCATAAACCTGACAATATTTGAGCCATCCAAGAAGGCAGGCTCGGGGGCCAATACGGTTGTGACTTGCTTGGTGGTGATACAAAGTCCTAAAATATCGAATCAAAGAGATGAAGGCTTGTAGGAATGAGGGGTCGGAAGCTGAAGAGTTAACAAACCCTTGTGTCTTTAGTAGCACAAAAAAGTCCACAATACGAGAGCTCTACCAATATTGGACGCGAGAATTCCCAATTGAGTGAAAATTGTGGCGCTATCTTGGACTCCATCCATTGAGGAGGTATATTTATGTAGCTAGCGTGATTACAACTCAGGTTCCACCTCTCAATACACTTGTTAGGGGTTCATATTCCATTGAGATACGTTTATGCGCCAAAGACTACCACCCACACTCCATGAATTTTGCCTTCATCAGTAATTGCATACTGCGTAGGGTGCAAAACAAGATCGCATGTACCAAGCCCACGTAAGTATAACACTACAAGAATCATGGATCATCTTCAGAACTTGCTTCTAGTAGGTCAAATTCATCTTGAAGTGGTTGGTCATCGTCCATTCCTCCTAAAAGACAAGACAGTTATCAAACAGAAGTCAGTGATATAGAATTACCAGGATTTACCTTGCTCATTCCCTTGCTTCATAAGCTCCAGCATAAATTCATCGACCCTACGATCAACAGTTTCTGCCGTCCACTCACTTTCTAGCGTAGCCACACCCTCCTCTACTTCATCCTCCTCATCTTCCTGCTCATCTTCCATAGTACCCGGTGTATCAACGATGCGACTCTCCGCTTGTTTTGATAGTGCAGCACGGCGCTCAGTCTTCTTCTTCCTTTGTTTTCCAATACTCTTTGGATTTTGGTTGCCCTCCTCATCTTCATCGCTACTCTCTTCCAGGATTGAAGCAATCTTTTCATCTGATTTGGGACCAGCGTCATCTTCAACCAGCGCCCTTATTTTCTCACGCATAACACTTTTGATCTTAATCATTGTTCCTGAACGGTACCAGCCATCCCGAGGCTGCAAAAGGATGTCAGTTCTCGCACTAAACTGCGGAAGCAAAAAATTCCTCACATGGCATGTCTTCCGCAGTTTATCTCGATCAGCCAAGCTCCTCAGCAGTGGGTCGGTGATATCACAGAGTTGAAAGCACCTTCCATCCTTGACCAAAGTCTTCCCATCAAAAAAGTGACTTCCGTTATCACAGGTCTTCTTGCCGCTATCTACCTCAAACTGAAAAAATAAGCTCTGATATTGGCGATATTTCGGATCCGTCCTCGGATCAACGCCATAAGTGACACAAGTATCCCTCCATGGTCCTGCTCTCCACATGTATGCCACATGCACCATGGAAAACCTTATCATTGGATGTAGGTGAGCCGGGAAATTATTCACAAGAGCTCGCCGAGTCCATATTGGGCGCTCAGCAAAGAGTGACTTCAGGTGCTCAACACAGGATCGTGTAAAATCATCCATTGTAGATATATCTGGTGTATTTTCAGGTGGAGCAGTTGGTATATCCGTGGCGTTTATCTGAACCATGGTTGTAAGAGTTTTGGGGGCCGCTTGAAGATTGAGTAATGTAGTCTGTCCATCAATGATAGCCTTTTTGATCGCTGGGTTTTGATGATAGCTAAGGAGGGTTAAGTGGGATTTACCATTGTGCGGGAACGTGATAACATACTGATATAGATGTGGAATGACCGTTTTGGAGAATAAAGGTGGTGGGGGTAGATCAGGATGCTGTAAAGATTCGTCTGAGTCAAGGTTGAACCTTTTGATCTTCTCATCTAAGAACGGCATGTAAGCTGTTTCGAGATTTAGCCAACTCGAGCCCACGTACATGTACAATCCAACATATTATCCACGAACTTCTTTACAAATTGTGATTGCATCGTAGAATACTGAAAATCGGCAATATCTGTGCATCGTCATGGTCAGCACCTATCGATCCATTGAGTCGGAGAGCTAGTAGCTACCTCTGAACCGCACTGTACTGCTAATGGTACCCAAAGCCTCAACTCTATAGTTTCCATTGCTTTTGTCCAGTTTGTCATATAATGATTGTGCCTCTGTACTCAATCGGCTGGCCGTGGGCGACACATCCTCGCTGTGGTCGGTTAATCCCTTCCCCGCCCGCCTCTTGCGCTTGAGCTTCGGTATTGAAATCCTCAGGAGTACGTTGTTAGTCGGGACAGTACGCGAGCGGATGGGGTGTTGAAATGGATCCTCAGGGCGAAGTCGTAGTTCTAAACCTGATTCTCCATTTGTTTCGACCAGCTACAGTATTGCTTATCAGTCTCCAATTCCAAAGATGGCAGCCCGAGAGTGCACCATATACGCCTGCTGTTACCTTGGCCAAAGCTCTTTCTCCCCCAATAGTCGTAACGGCCCTGTCGACATTTTTGATTTTCGCAGGATGCTCGAGGCAAATGTACTGCTTGTTTGGAATTTTGAACCACGGTGCAGGGTCTGATGCACGGTCTCGGTCAGATTCGCGGGATGTGGCCATGTGTGGTAGAGAGTGTGGGGTCTGTGCCAGGCGGTGTATATGTGTATGTATATAGTATATTTGTTTCTTTTTCCAGTCCATCCATGATCCTTGTATTTCCACTCCTCGAAGGCCTCTTCCTATAATAATGGAGACTGGACCCATATATTCACCTCACAGTATTATTGAGTCCTAATTTCCCATGACTCTGGTACCTGAAGCTGCACCCATCTACAAGTCAAACCAATTGGACGCACATTTTGACAGCAACGAACACGACCTATGATACACTTTGGCAGGCTCCTCGAGAAGAGCTACCCTTGGCGCCCTAGTACTGACCCACCACCGTCTTATGACCAATCCTGCACGCACCCCTGCAACACCTTCTCCAGCCACAACTCATGATATTTCATGAGCATGGTGATTCTGGCTCTATACGTACCTATGGAAAAAGGTGCACTCTACAACATGGTAATGCTCATATCCTGCCAAAATCGCCTCAATGCCTAATACCCCCCTTCATATGTTACCTCTCTGATTACCCCCCCCTCCCACACTCCCCCTACCTCCATAGGCTGAATATTGGCTGCATGGACTCATGGCTACTATGAGGCCTCCAGCTAGCATCTATATTTACATTAAAGCAATGCTGGATCAGGAGTGTACAGA
>Ga0307514_10002187_pt1 | contig 21009 bp, 17 predicted proteins | sample 16_EM_MG_FD_203088 | JGI IMG/M metagenome (GOLD analysis project Ga0307514, IMG submission 203088) | Populus trichocarpa ectomycorrhiza microbial communities from riparian zone in the Pacific Northwest, United States - 16_EM | ecosystem: Host-associated > Plants > Roots > Unclassified | place...
TTTTATACGGCGTTGGTGACATTGTGTTTGTTTAGTTGAGGGATGGGAGGGGGCTCGAGAGTGGAGAGGGGGGGAGGGGGGAAGGGGGAGAGGGGGAGGTATTTAGAAACAGATGAGGGGCGGGGAGGCGGTAGTGATGGATGCTGCTCTACCTTTTCCACATATTGCAGTGCAGCCACGCAGTAGATGCCAGTACATACAGTATGACGTTGCACCTGTCCGGTCAGAGGACGATATTATCCATACACCTGCTATGGTGTATCACTTGCTGGTTTTACCAACCCTGGGCACATCTTATAGGGCTTTGTATCAGTCCCGTCTATCACCTTTTCAACCCGCGCGGAAGGAATTTGAAAAAGAAGATGATAACTGTTCTACTGCATGCATTGCAATTCACACATCTCTCTCAGCAATGTTTTAGTAGAGCCGTGGTGTATTTGCGGAACATTACTTAATTGTTACCCTGAAGTCTCAATTGGCATGCAGCCTGGGTTTACCCTGAGAACAGAAAAATGAAGACAACAGGGAAAAAAAAAGAAGTGCGACTTTTGTGGATTGAACACAAGACCTTCAGATTAAGTGACTGAGTTGAAACTTCAGTCTGACGCTCTCCCAACTGAGCTAAAGTCGCTGGTTCATGTCGGGTATGGATCATTGGCTACCCATATTTGCAAATCTTAACCTTAACAACCTCCTCCCCTGACTCACCATCACCTCATGCATGTGTTTACAGTTTACGGCGACAATTCTATTCAACAGCTGCTCCGCAATGCGGTGTATTGAGAGCTACTTGCAAGACGGAATTGCTCCAATATGGGAGTGTGGAGGAAGCCTAAGCCAATCCGCCGCCCCAAAAAGATACATTTTGAAACCAATTATAGCAAGGCGAGTTTGCTTTGTTCCGCTACACCAAGCATGTTCATGTTCATGTTCGGGGCTGTAAGGATTGCTCTTGTTACTTCATATGCTCTTCCGCCTTGTAGCCATTGAATGATTTCCCAATGGATTCCCGAGCTCCCTCTTGGTGTTATTACCAGCCGTGCCATATAGTCAAGAACTGCGAGGGCGTCGTGCAACCAGACTACATACATACCATAGTTTCTGCAATGAGCTATTGAATGTGCTAGTCTGATTGCATGACCTCTGCGCGCATATGTGACCAAGCGCAGGATTATCCTAGAGAGTTGACAAATGCTAAATTGGAAGTGATACCTAGCATTACCGGCGCTGTGGCTGACAGTGAGGATTGGCCGTTGACTGCGCCCGCAGATTTGTGGGGGGTACTGGTGGGTGGGGCCATCCACAAGTACCTAGCCGTTGAAGATATAATTTCCTTGGTACCCACAGCTGACACTTCCACCAAACCAACGAAATCGACACCTGCACATTGGGTCAGGAGAACAGTCAGGAGACATCCTTTCCGAAAGGTGCCACTAGGACGAATACGCTGGAATTTTCTGGAGCAGTTCAGGGTAAAATCCTTGACCCGCGCCACCTCAGCAACTCGTGAAATTTTCAAATTGCTAGTCTCATGCCATCAAGGAGCCTTCTGGGCTTTGGAGGCTTGAGCTCGCGGATATTTATGTGGCGCCTTCACCTGCTGGTGGCCAAAGAGGTGATGATATGGTATCATATTAGAAGTATGTGCTTTTGCTATAGTAAATAAGGGTAAGCAATCTTTCGAATTTTGAGTTGAGTATATGTAACTTACAATTACCATAATGTATATAATTAGTAGAGTACTATGCAAGGGCACTAAGCACTCCATCAGTGGAGAGTGCAGTTTCGGGGATATACCTCGTAGCAGAGCACCATCTTTAGGTTGAAACGTTATAAGATGGACAGTGTAGGGCCTTTGGGGTCACTTTGGCGTACACTTGTTGGGTCGTAGTATTACTTCGTGCACTGTTTCATTGAAGAGGGAATCTGTAGTATCAGTCCGGGTTGTAGGCAGGAACGAGCTTTCGGGAGATGAGATGAGTTACCCAGAAAGAGGGGTTGACCTGAATAAGGTCACTGCTCTTGGGTGGTTATTGGTGAATCAACCAGACTAGATTTACATAGCCTCATTTACAGACCCATTAACGTACTCAAGTAAATATGGATCTGCGCTTATGTCAAGAGTCCGTATCGTACGATGCTGTACTTAAGTACTTATACTTATACACCAAGCCCCAGCTCTATGCACACCATACAGTCCAAATGAATTCTTTTCAACCAGATGCTAACCGTAACCTATCCTAACCTAGCCAACCCCCACCACATACCAAAAATCAATGAAGAAGGAAGAAGAAGGAAAAAGAAGAGGAATCGGATGAAAAAAAGAAGGAACAAAGTGAAAAACTGCATCGTAAGTTATCAATAGGAGGGCATAAAGAAATAATAACCCCCTATCTTAATAAAGAAGCAAAGAAACAGAGCAACCGAAGAATGACACATGGGAATTATCACAAGGAAGAGGGAGAGGAGGATACACAAAAGAAAGACGGGAGGAAGGTTCAAATGAGGCTGAAGGGATCCTCAGCGGTAAGAGCACCGATATATTTGTAACAATCCTATTCTCGTAATTACTTCCAATTGGACAACCCCTGCCACGGGTCGGCTCCCTGTTGGTGAGGTTGTGATGGCTGGTGTTGCTGCTGTTGTGGGTAGTAGTGGCCAGGCTGCCCTGGAGGAGGAGGGGGTGGTTGGTAGCCTTGCGGCGTGTAAGTTGGTCTCCCATTCATTTGGCTCTGCGGCGGGGGCCCTGGAGGAGGAGGAGGGGGTACATATCCTCCTTGGCCGTAGTGCTGATGGGAGTTGTAGTTCGGCTGGGGCTGGTTAGGTGGGTAGTTCCTGGGTTGGTACTGGACGTGTGCCTGCGGGAGTGGTGGCGGCGATGGCATTGTTGGCATTGTATGAGGGTGTGATTCTCGACGCGGCGTGGATCCAGGAAGTTGGTATGCGGCGGGGCGTGACTGCATAGGATTTGTTATTTGGTTATAGGGGTATGATTCACGCCTTAGCGTTTGTGGCATTCCGTATTGTCCGCTAGGCTGTGGAGGTTGAGCATACTGGGGGTAGCCCGGGAATACTGGGTTTGTCTGTTGGACTGGAGGAGGTGGTGGGGGAGGAGGTGGGGGAGGAGGTGGAGGAGGTGGAGGAGGTGTCTGTGAGGTATAATACTGTCCACTAGCATGGGGAGTATATCGTGGTGTCGGTGGGGGGCTTGTAGTTTGCACTTGAGCGGGGGTTGGTGGTTGAGAGATTGCGCCAGCAGGCTTTTGTGATACTTTCGTGGACGATTTCTGTGGCGTCATCCTATTGATAATTTCCTGGATCCTTCTTTGCTCCCTATCAGCGTCCGCTGAACCTTTGTCACTTTCAATCTGAGCAAGCAGAGATGCGCCCTCTGTTCGCCGGTTGGTAACGAATGTCTCGACGTTCTTCTCCAAGCTCTCTACGGTATCCTTCATCTCCCGGTAAAATTCTGTAGCCTTTCCAAGCCCCACTGTAATGTCTAAGAATGCCTGATGAGTCTTTTTAAACTTCGTCAAAACGCTGTTCCTTTGCCTTGACAGCGATTCGTACTTGTTCTGTTCTGCTCGTATCCGCTTATCTTGTAAGAGATCACCATAGGCTAGGGTAAGCTCTTTCATCAATGCAGCTTGCTTATGTGCCATCTGCAGAAGCCGATTTTGATGGGGGCGGAATTTGTCCAACTCTTGCTGAAAGATCTGGTTTTCCTGGCTTTGAATGGACTTCTTATTAAGAATGAGAACATTCGAAATATCATCCGCCATAACCTATGCACATCGTTGAACGTTAAAGGGATACGGTAATCAGGCATATGAATTGCGTACCTTTTCTTTGAGATCTTTCAAGAGGGTTGTTCGCTCCCGTTTTATCATTCCCAACTTTTTCAGCAACTCTTCCACGACCTGAATTTGCCCCAATACAGTATGGTTTCCTTCTCCATCATCTACATCAAGCAGCGTCTCACTCCGTCCAGAGTCAGGCCCCGAACTGCTCGCCCCACTGCTCACCCTCACTCGGTCGATGGCACTTCGGAATAAGTCCTCTTCATCGTCAGGTCCATTCAAGCCAGCTAATCTCATCGCCTCGACATCATCCCTAACTCCTTTATACTGGCTAAATAGTTGGTTATCACTGCCCACAGCAGCATCGATGGCTTCCCGATAGTTTCGAATATCGTCCCGTAGAGTGATTGTTAACCTTGCGCTTGGCTGTTGGCTCCAGGATTCTGGGTATTTGGCTCGCATCTTTTTGCATACACTTTCCTCGGTGTCCAGATTGCTAGAGCTGATATCCAGAATTTCGGCGATTCGTTTCTTTTGCTGCTTAAGCCCATCAAAAACCCTATCTAGCCCCTCTGGGCACTCCATAGCCATTTCCTCGCACCACTGCCGAAATTCCTCATCGAGTTCAAGCTCCTTGTTCTCAAGACTCTGTTTTAATAACTTGATTGCACCAGGAAGTTTCAGGTAGTCTAATGCAGCCACCATCTCAGCATTTGCTAGGTCAGCCTTTTCTGTTTCTGCCCGAACCAATTTGGCTTTTTCTTCGTCATATAGCGAGGCAGATTCAGTGACAGACATCGGGACAATCTTTGAAAATATGTCAGGGCCAATTATCCTTTGCATGTCCTGTCCAGCGTAGAGCTCCTGAACTGGAATGGCTTTCGCAGCAGCCATTTTCGGTATCACAGGGAGAGCGGCCTCGTTAGGTACGTTTTGATGATAAATGAAATCATTCTCCTTGATGAATTCATTGAGCTTTTCCTGGACTAATGACAAGTGCCGCTTCACAATTTCTACAAGGACAGTACCAGTCTCCGCAGATAAATTTGAATTTGTTGGAGGATTGTGGGGGAAAGCGTTTGCTGCACGTAGAGCCTCTTTGGCTTCTCGTTCGGCAATGATGAGGCGCGTAATCGCTGGACCATGTGACCCGGTGCTCTTGTCGCCCTGTCCCTGGAGAAATTGTGATAAGGAGCTCATGTAGAATTGTTTGACCTAGTTCAGTCATGATGAGCCCGTATGTCTCTGATTTTTAGACATCTTATACACATACCTGGCAGACTAGGAGCCACACTTTCTCAAATACACCCTTGTTTGCATTCTCTTGAACACCTTCTACTGATTGTGTATACAATAAAGCTGCTTGTGCAGCCATTTTAGCTAGCATACTGGGCTTCTTCCCACCATCAGACATTTGCTTCTCTAGAAATACCTCCTGTGCTTGTGCAAGCATAATATTGATTAATGTCTTTATTGTGTCTCGACTCAAGTCGGTGGATGGTGCATGTAGAAAGTTCTCATTGATGTAAGTAAACATTCCAGCTGATGCTTGAAACGAGTGATAGGCTGACTTGAGGCCAAAGTCTTCGGAACGGTTCTGATTCGACCCATGACATGACAAAACAGCTGAAATGTTGAAGATAATTGAAGCCTTCTCAAAGGCTAGGGAGAACTGAGAGGTTTGCTTGTGTGTGAAGGCATCAAACCTTTCCCCGTATTTACTGTCAGCGAACAATTATCTCTCCAAGCCCACCCTGCGTCGGAGTGCGTATTTATTCTCTGGGGCGCAGCTAGCTGCTGAGATGCTCACCAAGTGAATGAGATTTTGATATGATTCTCATCGATAGGGAATCTCAGATCCAGAAGCTCTAGTTGGCCATAGTATCTATACAACAGATCCCGTCCCGAGGCACTGTCCTTCCCCGCTCCTCGCATGTCCTGTCGAAGCCGGTTGAGTGTTGCACATTCTTCGTTATATCTTTCCGGATCTCCGTATCTGTAGCTCAAAGGCAACGCCGATCAGTAAGGTGAAACTTAAGAGGCTGACAATGTTCAAGAGAGGGAAGCAGACGTTGCCCGGATGTATTTCTTTAGAGGAGTTATCCAGTCTATCTCTGTTGTTGTTTTGAGAGGGCAACTTAGTGTTGGTGATTGTACAAGCATGATAACTGGTGTCGTCTAGTTTGTTGACTCTTCCGAAGGTGGAGGTATGATACAACGATCCAACGATCCACACACGATCCCAACTTCCAACACAAGCGCTAAAGGGCAATTGTGTATTTTTAGGTGTGCTGCAGCAGTGGGAGGAGTCAAGGATAAACTCTAGCAGGTGTGTCCCTTTTTTGGTCAGCTTTCCTGAGGGGGTGTTGCTGAGAGAGGTTGTTGGTTTCCGTTGTACCCCTGCTGTATGCGTGCGGTGAAGCGAGCTGTAGTACTGCGGAGGTGGGGGAGGCTGATTGAATATGGCGTTGGTAGTCCCGAGGTAAGGTATGATAGGGTGTCTGCCACCACGCATGAACGTCAGTCAGTGCCTCAGCTGTAAGTAAGCTCATGTATATGTATGTATGCTGCTGCAGCCAGTGGGATGTGGAATTTCTTGGACAAACAACCCACAGACAGGTTATGCAACCACGGGCGCAGCCGCCAACCATAGAACGGCAGACCCTGGAAGAACACTTCAAAGCCTACCTACTGTACCAAGTCACCCAGTTTTTTTCTTGGGGGAGTGAGTTCTGGTGCTGGAGAACTTTGAAAAGGAGAAGGATCTGTATTTACAGTACAAATCACCACTCTTTCTGCAATTTGATACTCTGGTGATGAATTTTTTTTCCTTCTTTTCCCCCCTGGTAGACGTATGCTAAAGTCGTCGTAAGTACGTCTCTGTAAAGTGTGTGTGTGCGATATTTGCGATATCTTTGATCTTGACAGACAGACACTTAACGATGCATGAAGGTTGAGCGTCTCTACTTCTGTGCTCGAATGAAGTATTGAATTGGTCCAGTAGCACGACCCACCGACGAAGGAGGGTATTGAATCGGGGTTCTGCGTCCGAAAAGTATCTAGGTATGACTTGAGTAGACTGAGGGTGTCGCCCCGACTTCAACTCCAGACAGACTTGCAACAGGGGAGCTGCGTAACACTCGATCCAGGTGTGAGCGCGTGTAACTTCCTGATTTCGATACAAGATTTTCGAGAATTATTCAGCTGGTGCCTATAGATGATGTATACGGAGTACTGTGGTGGTATATACCCGTATACCAGAGCGAAGCCCCTGCGCTGTACTTTTTCTATTCTCCCTATCTCTTCCCTAATGACTATGCCTCCTGTCTTGCTAAATTATCAGAGTTGTTGCACTTGCCCCAGATCACTCTGGCAGAGCTAACTTTTGACCAATTGCATAGCTCAGTGGGGATTCTGCCAAGCATCTCGGAGCCCATGCACAAACGGGCGGATGTGTACCATATTCACGGAGTACGGATTCGAATATATATAAATTGCGGTTAATGTCCCCGGATCCCATGTTCTCGGTCCCAGCCTCTTATATACCTACTAAAATAATTATGCTTCCCCGTTGTAGAGAAAGGAAGCAGCTAGATTTACATCTACTCGAAGTACATATAACTTTCTGGTTGACAATCAGACTAAGTACTGTACCTAGGTAACTGTTTCTCAAACTATCACCATTTCGATTTCGAATCCACAAATGTACACACCTCGAGGTATACACGGCAGGGCAGTGCAGCACATGGCTCTCTCGCTGCAGTAGGATCGAATTCATTTGAGGCAGCTCGTGCTTGCTATTTGCAAGCTGGTACGGGGTACATACAGTATATACCTGCATTCTCCTAATCCAACAACAGCCCCCACCATACCATTCTTATCAGATCTGATTTATAAGCCCCCACATCTCAAAAACGTGGCTAGGTATCGCCGCTTGACTTCATTGATTTTTTGTTGCCGAGCAGGTACTTGCGCATCTCATGGAACCTGGTTTCTCTGCACCTTCTCTCCATCCCCCATTCCCATTCCCCCGCCCAGGTTCCGCCACAGTTTATATTCAGTTTACTCCTTGGTACCCCGTTATACATACTTGGAAGCATTTTGCTGGTTATCTTCTTTTACTTGCAGTTTCGTTGTGCCTAATTCTAACCCTTTGTTCGAGATTGAGGATTTCTAGCTAGGTGAGTCTCGAAGGGAGGTATACTGTGTTTCAATGACTAACATGGCATTGGGTGCAGTAAAAGCGAGCATATATCCAGCCTTAATCCAACCATGGTTTACGGGCAGAATCTACCATGGCGAAACCTCGGCACTGTGATGGTCAGGGCACGGGGGTCTGGCAGCGCAGGAGTTGGTTCTACCTTCACGAGGCAGATAATAGGAACTTTACCAACGCTGAGAAGCGTACCAACTATACGGCAATTGTCAAGTGGGGTTCTCGCAGCCGAGCGGAGAGCAAGCATAGTACCAATGTCGATAGTGGAGCGAGGAGGTTTGATCAGCCTGCGAGGGGGATTCAGCACTCTGACTCCACCAGGTGGGATGAGAAGGGACCGGAAAAAGGACGAGGATGAAGATGCAAAGGAGGCTGAGTCAAAAAGGTTACTAGAGAAAGAGAAGGACGATGAGAAGGGTGGAAAGAAGAGAGACAAGAAGCAGAGGATTGAGGTAGCTGAGGAAGGGGATAAGAGAAAGGACAAGAAGGAGTCTAGGGTTGCACCACCTGAAGAAGGAACAGCACCAACCCCACAACCCAGCTCAACAGGAACTTCTGCACCCCCACCAACTGGATCTGGGACAGGCCCCAAGGACCGAGCTCTACAAAAGAACACCATCCCGGAGATCTACCCCCAGGTTATGGCTCTACCCATTGCAAAACGCCCGCTCTTCCCTGGCTTCTACAAGGCAGTATCTATTCGGGATCCGCAAGTAGCTGCTGCAATTCAGGAGATGATGAAGCGAGGACAGCCATACATTGGAGCTTTTTTATTCAAGGACGAGAGCGCCGATAAGGATACCATTGACAGTACCGATGAGGTCCATCCTGTGGGTGTCTTTGCACAGATCACAAGTACAAGCACTTTTCCGGTTCACGGAGAGGGCGAGACTAGCTTGACGGCTGTATTGTACCCTCATAGGAGGATTAAGATTGCCAATCTGCTACCACCAAAGAATACCACTGATGGCACCACACCACCAGGAGCAGCTGTGGAGGCTGAGGAGATCACGCCAACCCAAGGGAGCCAGGTGCAGGAGGAGAAGGGAGATGTGGTTGCCTCATTTGAGGAAGTTGTGGACGAGACCCCACCATCACCAGCTGCAGTATCCCCATATGCTACATCTTTCTTAAGGAAATACAACGTCTCCCTAGTGGATGTTGAGAATCTAGCAGAACTACCATATGATAAGAAATCACCTATCATCCGAGCCGTGACCTCAGAAATCGTTAACGTTTTTAAGGAGGTGGCAAACCTCAACCCACTTTTCCGAGATCAGATTTCCACTTTCTCGATGTCCCAGTCCGCAGGGAACGTTATCGATGAGCCAGCAAAGCTTGCGGATTTTGCTGCCGCGGTCTCAGCTGGGGAGGTTAAAGAGCTTCAGGATGTATTAGAGACACTGGACATCGAGGAGAGGCTTAGCAAGGCATTGGTCGTACTAAAAAAGGAGCTGATGAACGCTCAACTACAAAGCAAGATTTCGAAAGATGTCGAGGCCAAGATTCAAAAACGCCAACGAGAGTACTGGCTCATGGAGCAGATGAAGGGAATTCGCCGGGAGCTGGGCATTGAGTCAGATGGAAAGGACAAGCTAGTTGAGAAATTCAAGGAGAAGGCACAGAAGTTAGCTATGCCAGAGGCAGTGAAGAGGGTGTTTGACGAGGAGCTAAATAAACTTGCACATCTCGAGCCTGCGGCATCAGAGTTCAACGTCACAAGGAATTATCTTGACTGGCTTACCCAAATTCCATGGGGCCAGAGGAGTGCGGAGAATTATAGCATTGTAAATGCAATGAAGGTTCTGGACGAGGACCATCATGGTTTGAAGGATGTCAAAGATCGGATACTCGAGTTCATCGCTGTTGGGAAGCTGAGAGGAAGTGTTGAGGGGAAAATTATCTGTCTGACTGGACCTCCTGGTGTTGGTAAAACGTCTATAGGAAAGTCGATTGCCCGTGCCCTCAATCGCCAATTCTACCGATTTAGTGTTGGTGGTCTTATTGACGTTGCGGAGATCAAGGGACACAGGCGGACATATGTCGGCGCTCTCCCTGGAAGGATCATCCAGGCTTTGAAGAAGTGCCAAACAGAGAATCCACTTGTCCTTATTGATGAAATAGATAAAATTGGTCGGGGACACCAAGGAGATCCTGCTTCTGCACTATTGGAGCTTCTTGACCCAGAGCAGAACAACTCCTTCCTAGACCATTATATGGATGTCCCTGTTGATCTGTCCAAGGTATTGTTTGTCTGCACAGCAAACATGACTGATACAATTCCGCGCCCTTTACTGGACCGTATGGAGATGATAGAATTGTCTGGATACGTTAGCAATGAGAAGATGGCAATCGCCGAGAAGTATCTAGCCCCACAAGCAAAGGACTTAACTGGGCTTAAGGGTGTGGATGTCAAACTAGAAAAGGATGCTATCGAGGAACTCATTAAGTCCTACTGCCGGGAGTCTGGAGTACGAAACCTTAAAAAGCAGATTGAAAAGGTCTTCCGCAAGTCAGCACTTAAGATTGTGCAGGACTTAGGCGAGTCGGCGATCTCTGAGGGAAAGGCACTTACGGAGGAAGGGAAGGCTGCACTGGCAGCGTCTGAGAAGGCATCATCAGAAGAGCCGAGTACGGCTCCGGTGGTTAGTGCTACACCAGCGGATATGGAGAAGCAGACTACAGAGACACCGAGGAAGCCGTTGGGAGTGGAGGTTCCTAAGTCAGTACATGTTTCCATCACAAAGGAAAACCTGAAGGATTATGTTGGCCCTCCAGTATTCACTTCAGACCGCCTTTACGATATAACTCCTCCTGGTGTGGCTATGGGGCTTGCATGGACCCGCCTTGGTGGAGCTGCATTATACGTAGAGTCCATTCTCGAAGCTGCCTTAAACCCGCGGTCGACTCCCGGGCTAAAAGAAACCGGAAATCTCAAGGCCGTAATGAAAGAGTCCACTGCTATTGCTTACTCCTTTGCTAAATCACTGATGGCGAAGAAGTTCCCTCAAAACAGGTTCTTGGAGAAGGCAAAAGTGCATCTACATTGTCCCGAGGGAGCAGTACAGAAGGATGGACCCAGCGCAGGGATAACCATGGCGACGAGTTTGCTCAGCTTGGCACTGGATCATGGGGTTAACCCGGAGGTGGCCATGACGGGGGAGTTAACTGTTACTGGGAAGGTTTTGAGGATTGGCGGGTTGAGAGAGAAGGCAGTCGCGGCGAGGAGAAGTGGAGCGAAGGTTATTGTATTCCCAGGGGATAATATGAGTGATTGGTTGGAGTTGCCGGATGTAAGTACTCCTTGGTCAAGCTGTGCTATTCGGAGTGCTAAGGGGTCTCACAGTATATCAAGGAAGGGCTAGAGGGTCGCCCGGTGGGCTGGTATAATGAGGTTTTTGATTTGGTTTTTGGTGATGTACAGGCGGAGAAGGCGAATAGCCTTTGGGCAGAGCAGCTGAAGGAGAAGAAAGATGATAAGGGAAAGGAGGAGAAAGATGAATAGACCAGATAGGTTTTGAGTCTGGACTGTATTGATAATCTATAGATCTGGATTGGTTTTGTTTAGTTTGATTAGGTGAAGGATCAGGCTGTATATATGGCTGGGGTGTGGTATATGGCATGGTTTTGCTTATGGCAAGAAACTTGGAATGGGGACTGGGGTGGGAGGTCTAGCATATTGTGAGCATAGCGGAGATGGCATAATCTAATCATCGCTTCTCAGAAATGTGTTTTCAGAATCCAACTAGGGATTCAATGATTAGTTTAAAATGAGAAATTTGAGCTCCAGTTACCGCAGTCTAGTGGGACTAGTCACTATGGAAAAGCGTCTCTTTTAGCCTGTGATTGGCCAGGAAGTAGGTGCATTACAGCTTGTCATGATGAATTTTATTCTGGTTTTATAACTCGCATACACCCGCATTGTACTATATACTCATCTTTGTGTATGCGGGTTGTCTAATTGAGGAGCAAATATGATTTCAGCTCTGTGGATGGGATGCAATCTGCTGTACAGATATGCATTCTAACTTGCTCCATTATAAAATGCTTATTGCTGGTGCTCTACAGCCTCATTCATGAGTGGATCCAATTCAAAATACCTTACGCTCTAAAGGCACATCACACTCTTCATGCTCACCTATTACCCTGAACTCGCCCGACTGCAATTGAGTCAATTAAGCCAACCACACAAGCAATGTCCACTCCTAACAACCTCCCTTCACCCCACAAAAGCAAACACAACTACAGCCTAGGCGGGGCCAAAATAAACATAAAAAAGGCTTTGTTGTACACAAGTAGGTACCGCGTTTTGAAAACCCACAGCCTTGTTGTTGCCTTGCGTGTGCGGCTCAGGGTTCGTCACAGCCGCATACATACTAGGTACCTAGGATGGCAGATCGACCTTCCAATTGACCCACGAAGCCCGGTGAGAAACAGAATTTTTTACGGGAGCGGAAGGGATCAAACCCTGGGCTCGGGTTGGTGGGTCCTGAAGTTTCAGGTTTAGGTGGGGGATGAGGAGGGTGGCCCCGCACTTGCAGCTCGTGGGGCGCCTAGGTAGTTCGGGGCGGGTACTCGAGGCCATGGTGCTCAGCCAGACAGACTATGGGCCCAATAGGTACCCTACCCCGTCCCCCCACACCCCACCACTCACCCCCCACCGCCCCCCAGCCCCTGATGCATGTACTATGTAGGCTCATACTGCATACGCATATGATGTCTTAGATATATTTCAAATCGGGAGAGAAACGTGGGCTTTTTGTAATTGGGCTTTCCTAGAGGATTGTACTTAATGCTGGCTGGGCCTGCCCTGCGGCAGTCATGATTATTATTTCCGAGACATGCCTATGCTTACCGACCCTATGTATATTAAATACGGTAGCGTGGCAGGAATTACAATCAAATTAAGCATAAGATAGGGTACTGACACGACACAGAGGTAATAATACTGTACATCTATGTACTCGTACAAATATACTGTATGTATGTATGTATGCACCCATGCAAGCTAGCATGTGCATGAAGTCCCATGTGCGCACTCAGCCACATAAATGCTGGCGGCTACTTAAGGCTGTCTCCTGTACTGTGTACATGTGATATATGCGTAAAGATGATAACTCACAAATACAGAAAGTAAGGCTATCTCGGCCTTGCTTTCTTTCAGGGTAACAACATTTCCATTGGGCCTGACTAACCATCTCGTATTATACGTGCAGTATAGGTATACCACCCCCCATTTATCAGCCTCCCTACCAAGGCGGGGTATATCACGGCTGGCAGTAAAGTCGGTAGCTTATACAACTCCAGCCTCGGGCCTCTCCCAGTATACACGTATACGCCCACTATTGCTCTTTTAGCTCTAGCAACATGGAAGCATTTCCAATATCCCCAAGATATACGCATATCCATGAATTGCTGTGGCGGATTAAAAAAAAGCCATGACAGCCCAGGGCAGTGCTTTTTTGCCTAGAGGTTCTTAACCATATATACTTCTTACACAGCCCCCAACGATGAAACCAAGCTCGGACGGAATTGGTATGAGCCGTGTAATCGCCAATCCGGAAAGGATGAATATATCACTCAAGTTATATATCCCAAATTACTACACGTAGGAGGTTGGCGTCAACTCCTACTAGTATTCCATAACTGCTTACTACTATTGCAGGTGCTGCCTGGGATAGCGCCGGGCTCACATATGCAAGGGCCCCTCACCAGAAAGCGAACTCAATATAAGTCAGCTACAGCAAGTTATTTGATCAGAACATAATGTGAATAATAGCACTAGTTGGTTGTAGGTACATACGAACCTAGAGAATCTAAGAGAGAGACATACATATATAGCAGCTCAAAAGGGAGCCGGTAAAGGAATGATTAGGGATTTGGGGGGCTCTCCTCCGCGGCGCAGCAACTGTAAGGCTCCCTTGGGGAGCATTTGAAGGGAGATCAGGAATGTGGTTAGATCAAAGAAATTGGAGAGAGCTATGAGACTATGACCCCTCTTGCTACTACTTAGTCTAGACTGGTGTACTCCCTAATATGGTAAATAATAGATAGTCTGGCTAGCGTTTAGCCGATTAGTCAGGCGTGGGATCTTCAAGATCGACATCATCCGAAATGCCGTCCGAAATGTTTTCTGTTTTAGATGTATAGATGATAGTCGTCCGCAGCAGCACTCGAATTAGATTTCTGCTCTTCTGCTTCGCGCGAAATTCATTCGTCCTGTATCCGTACCTACCTTAGTCCTAACAGATGATCAAACCATGCAGAAACAGCTGGCTAGATATAGTGATCACCAATGTCAATGGGAGTAGTGGCTTGCATGGTAACCTTCCGTAAGTGTTGTGCCGCAGCAGGGTATCATCAGCATAAACTACACGTAGGTGCGTAAGCTGCTGTTGCTGATGATCATCAGTTTTGTGGGGAGAAATACCCAGTGACGTCCCTCAAGATGTCATTGAGCTGAGCTTCATACGTGTGTAAGTAGGCCAAATCGAATTGGGCATTATCCTCCGAAGCGGTGCTCTCGTTATGGTCTTTGAAGAATTAATTGGATAGTCCATCTGCATCTCAGTTACCAGGTAGTTCCTTGGCAACTGATGGAGAATATCATTCTCCCATATACAGGGCACATAGCGCAACGGCCCTGCATTGCAACTGAAAAAACCTCCTAGATAATTAATTGTCAGTTGTGTTTGAAACTCTGCTGTTCATGACACATTACTACACCACTTCGCTTCCACCAAAGTATTCTGCCGCCACGACCACCAGTGCAACGTCAGGGCATGGATTATCGAGAGTGGGTGTGAACCAATGACATGGCAGCCAAGTATGCGACATCTCGGCGTCACGAAAGGTTCAGATGGTGTGGTGTCCATGTCTTAGATTTTTCAAGGTTGTCATTTTTTCGGTAAAGAATTGATGTATTGGAGCCACGATGCAAAGTTGACGATGTTTAGCTCTAACAATGGGAGTAGGAGGTGGGAGGTGAGAAGGTGGCCAGAACAAGCATATAACCTGAAGCTCTAATGCATACGTATGGCCAAGAGCGTGTTTGGTGCCTGGAAGCAATTTATTCAAAGCAAGGACGCTGAGGGATTCTTGCATAGTAAGTGACGGTTGCCATGCCATTATACTGGTAGGACAGTGTTCAACACACCAACTGTTCGTAAGGCTGTCGTAGTTGGCTCGCTTGGTAGTGAGATATGATGTAACCTGACATGGGGTGGGAGGGCGGGAGTTGAGTTACCAGCGCATCCACCGCCAAGATGCTGCAGGTGGGGTCTTGTATTTCTCTCATTGTACACACACGGTGCGCTTGATAGGATCTACATACAGTACATAGATAGGCTCAGATGTTGTGATACTTATGCAATTGAATGAACTGGGAATTGTCTCGGGGGGATGCGGTGAGTGTTGCTGATGGTACAGTAGGTAGGTATCATAACATGGCTGACTGAACTGGGATGGCAGAGGTTCGGTTGTCCTCGAATTAAGCTCACATTTAATAGGGCCAGGTATGTAGAGTACGAGCGTGCAGCCAGACTATTATCGTGGTCACAACACTGAAAATGTTTTACCTAGGGCTTCGGGGCTGCTGGTATTAACCACTGGAATGCAGGTTTTGGAGATATGATTTGGAGATGTAGTGTATATATAAATACATATGTATATGACAACCTTGTGTACCTATCATCTGCGTGATATCTGGATCTCTTCTTAACTCTTCCAGCTGAAAGCTCATACCTATGCACGCACCTCAGTAATTGTACGAAGCTGTGGACCAATTGAAGCAAGCAGCTCATCACGTTGTACTGTACGCTGCAGTACTTACTGTACTCTACATCCATCCTCCCTGTTGTGCTTGGGGCATTGGCATATCGTCCTCACCGCAGATTCGCCCACTCGGGCACATCCCGTGCCTCTCCAGACTTCCTCCGCTTGACCCTCGCTGCTCCTCCTTCAAGTCCTGCGCAGCTGCAGGGCTCACGCACCTACCTACATCTGGAACCGCACAAAGGCAAAAGCTGCTCAAATCAGGATAGCAAGTCTGCGACATTGAAACGCTCTGTGTTTCCAGTCCAAATCGTGTCCATAGGATCTATATCCAGCGTGGCTCTGGAGTCCTGACAATTCCAGGTCCACTCATCACGGGCACTCCCTGCCCAAGTAACTTGTTTTCGGGGTTCCAGGAGTCAACTGCTGTTCAAGAACGCCACAAGGCGAGCCTGGCTGTGCACTGGATACCCCCATACCTACACGGTCGGAGGTAGGCGAAGCTCCGACTATCTAGGACTTACTTACCTGTACCTGAATTATTTTGTTTATTCTATAAAACAACGGCAACTGATCAAGTTTTGTGAATTCTGTATTCTACTGTTTGTCTGTCCCCTCACTTTTTGGGCGCTTGCTTGCGTGCAGCCAGCCTATCGTTCGCTGAGTCGATTCACATCATAATCTCCGCGCTGCAATCTTTCTCGAAGATCAGGATTACGACCCGTTCCTTTTTCTGCTCCACAATAGTCTGTCCACAACCTCTATTCCTTTTTCCATTTTATTTTGTTTTTTGTGTGTCTCCAAGGACAGAGCCAGGGCTACACCAGTGACGCTGTCTAGTCTGTTCACCAAGCTGCCTGCGCTCCGCTGCTGCTCCTGCTCCTGCTCCCTCCTGCTCCCTCCTGCTCCTGCATTCTATCAGTGCTTGCTGCCTCGCGGTCTTTATCGATTGATTTAAAGCAAACCACGGTACTAATTACTAGAAGCAGAAGCATTAGGATAAAAAAGAAGCCAGATTATAGGGTGCAATTAAAAGCCAGGCCAGACATCCGAAATTTGGTTATATGACTCGCTCTTCAGTCACATACCTACCACAGGCCTCACACATTGCTTCTTCCTGGCTGGAAATTCCAACATATACAAATTAAGTCACATACATCCCAAGCATAGCCATACATATACCTGTGATGAGCCCGTTCGTCGACCCCATGGCCCTTTCGAATTCAAATTCTTCCCATCATTTATCCTCGTCACGGCACAGCAATCCCGATAACATGGGCTTATTCAGTGGTAACAAACATGGCTGGGGCTCACGTATAAAGAGAAGACTTGGGCTGAAGAATGATCAAAACAATATTTCACTACCACCACCACCACCGCCGCCGCCGCCGCCAATTAATGCGAGAGTATCCCACCGCAACACCAGCGCTGCATTTACCAAACTCCCAAGTGCAGGACCACCGAAAACAGTCATTGCGAAACCGGGAATTAATCGTACCGAGTCGGAGCGGAGGGATAGGCTTGTGGAAGCACCATTGTCACCAATAGAGAGGCGACTTCAGAGGGCTGATCCGAGAGGAACATCACACTCGCTTGCTCCGATATTGTCTCGATCGGTTGGCGACTTAAATGAGTTCAATGAAGTCGGTGCGGGGGCACTGAGTAATGCGCGGCAGAGTTGGGCGGGGCCGAGATTCACAGCCTCACCACAGTCACCACCAGCTACACCACCACAAGCCTCACAACTGACAACAGCGGCAACGGCAACGGGGACAAGAGCGACATCAGAGACAGCAGTGGGAAGTCAGCTACACTTTGGGCGTCAATCTGATACTTTGGAGAGGCAAATGACAGCTACAAGCACATTGGGCGCCACCCACAGCCTTGACTCCCGGAGTAATTACGAGGGCCCAGTTCCGGGTAGTGATCACGACCTAAAGCCTCTCGAGGAGGCACAAGACTGGACATGGATTCTTAACCTCAGTATGCATTTCCGGGATCACTCCCACCGGGAGAAGTTCTTCATCACATACGCACAACAGGGGAACATCCGACGGCGAGTGACTGTATCATGCGACTATCGGCATGCAGAGCCTAGATCCTTGGAGTATGAGCTCCGCCAACTACGGAGTCAGAAGGAGAAGAGCAACAAGATCTATGAATCTATAAAGGAAGCACTCCCGGATATACAATTTTTTGATACCACGACAAACCTCAAGCTCCAGACTGACGATGGGAGGTTGAATGTGCATGTCACGGAAGATATGCATGAGATTATATATTACCCCCCTGTTGCTGCGATTGCCCACCTTGACTGTGAGAAGATCAAGGAAAGTGAGTTAATCTTTGACTCTCATCTTTCAGGGTTCGTGTATAAGGTCTCGCATCAGGGGCGGATATACATCAAGAAGGAAATCCCGAGTCCGGATACGGTTGATGAGTTTCTGTATGAGATCAATGCACTGTATGCGTTGCAAAAGTCGCAGAATGTGATTACATTTGGTGGTTGTGTGCTTGATGAACGGGAGGAGAAGGTCAAGGGTTTGTTGATTAGCTTTGCTCCGAAGGGAGCGTTGATTGATATGCTCTATAATGAGCGTGGGAAGCTGTCCTGGGCTCTAAAGGAGTCTTGGGCAAGACAGATTGTAGCTGGGTTAGCAGATATTCATGAAGCGGGATATGTACAAGGTGATTTCACATTATCGAATATTGTTATTGATGAGGACGATACTGCGAAGATTATAGATATCAACAGGAGGGGGTGTCCTGTTGGATGGGAACCCCCGGAAATTACAGCAATGTTATCTGGGTTACAGAGGATTGGGATTTATATTGGCGTCAAGAGTGATATTTTCCAGCTGGGAATGTGTCTTTGGGGGATTGCGATGGAGAGTGATGAGCCAGAATATGAGCAGAGGCCGTTAAGTCTGAGGGATACACCAGTGAGTGTTCCGGAGTGGTATAAGGAAATTGTGGAGCTGTGTTTGGCAGATACACCGCAATCACGGTGAGTTGATCCTTGAGGAGATGCTGATGTTATTCACAAAAAATATACTCACAGGGTTGCGAGATGAAATATAGCCCAAGTGCGAAGTCACTTCTTGATAAGTTCCCACCACCTACACCTCTAGCGATTAATCCACTAGCACTTCCATCTGCTTCCTCCAATGAGCCGTTTCATGAACGAGCACCCCTCTCCCCAATGATCGTTGAGGCAGTCTCCCCCTCTGATGATCCAAATCGATCAGCTCCACCTTCTCCTGCACTTCCACAACCCCAAGTCGAGTACGTCCACCTCAACGGACTAAAGTACCAAATCCCCGTCCCGCAAATGCCTCATTCACCCATGATCGGAGGAAGTAACATGGTCGATACAGAGGATAGCTATGAAAAATATGAAGGTGGGATTGAGCAAGACATAAAATTGGAGGAGGAGGTGATGAGGCCTCTGGATGAGGTTGTAGATGATGTTGCGCCGGTGTCTACCAGCCTGGCACTGGCGGCTGCGAGTGCAGCTTGGAGCCATGACAAAGGAAATGGGATAAATGGAAGTGTGAATGGGACAGTGAGTAAGCAGGTGAAGCCTGCTGCACTCGATATCCCATCCACAAATGGAAGTAATGTGTACCCCCAAAATGGGAAAGGAAAAGGCCCGAGCCTATCTACACCCAGCGCGGCAGAAAGAGCCATTATACGCTCGAGTGGTGGTAGTGCCGCCGGAAGTGGGAGGAATTCCCCCGTTCCGGCCAGGCATACAGACTCGGGGTTTGCAGAGATTGTGGGGGAGGAAAGCCCCGTTAGTCCGAAGACGGTGGTACCGCCGAAGCACCAGCAACAGCAGGGTGGGAGATCGAATGCTGGAAGGAGTGAGAGAGGTTAAATCAGTCAAATCCGAACAGACAGCCACCGCGTACCTAAAAAAATTAATGGAGAAACGAAAAAGGAAAAAAAAAAAGGTGGATAGATGGGGGGTGGAGAATGTGCTATGATGGTTAACAATGGATAAAATTTTGGGATGAAAATGAAATAAGGGAGGTTTAGGAAATACGGCTGTTGGGGGGTGGGGGAGGGGGGGGGAAGAGGGGGAATGTTGGACGGCGCGTGAGGCGTATCATTCTTTCGTCTGAACTTCCTGGGCAAGCACTCTTTTCCTTTGTGTTCTCTTTAAATTTTATTCTTAATTCACTGTCTATCTTCTACTTGATCTCTTTCCAGAGCTCTATATCCATGCAGCAAGCAGGCGAGCGAGCGGGTAAGTACGTATATTACGATTATAGCGATAGGGTGATGGGAATGTACTTTTGTACGTATTACTTAACTCGGGGTATTGATATTCCAGGTTCTGGGTACGTATAACTTTGATGCTGAGGCTTGTGTATTTACTTGGTCTATTTGATTATATATTATATGATTTAATGATATGATTGAACCACATGATTGCGGGAATGGAAGAGAGAGTGGTTTAGGAGGGTTGGACATTCTGTAGGTAAGCCTGCCCAATTACCCTCAGTTACCTGCCAACCTGGATAGATAGTTAGTTACTAGCGCCATGCACCTCTAGGTATCGAGTTTCAGATAAAGTTTATCAAAAATATGTTTAACGTGATACCTAGCGCTAGTTTCTGTACCTATCCCCCGGGATTGTTTCTATTTTGATGAGGCTAGGAAGATACCGAACTTGGTGCCTAGGCAAGACTAACCAAACTTGGATAGCCCCGTATATTGTTCAGGGTAACGGCCATAACTACCTACCTAAATTTCCCTGATGCCGACTTGGTGGGAATGTATACTTAATTCCACAATCGGGACGACAAGTTCAGGCCCCACTTGGCTTTTCTATGATTCCACAGTCCAAAGCGTAGAAGGCTCTGTTTGCCACTGTGCGAAAGGGGGATGGGGAGTTTGGGTTTGAAAAAATGAATTAGTGGCGAGCTGTGGCGAGTGAATAGATTGAGATCTAAGTATTTAGTAGGGACCTGACAGCTGATATCCATCCTTGCGGTAAATCCAACCCCGATAACCTCTACATCTCCAGACGCCTCGCAGCACTCCCAGCAAAAATATGGTAGTCACCCCTCTCCCCCTAATCATCCAACGTCATAACCGCCATCGGGTAAATAGCCTCTTCCGGCTCCCCCAATAACCCCATCGCAAACTCCAATCTATTCTTTACCCCACAGGTCAAAATAAAATTCCTTCCTTCCCTCTCCCCTCCCACTA
>Ga0307514_10002188_pt1 | contig 21001 bp, 27 predicted proteins | sample 16_EM_MG_FD_203088 | JGI IMG/M metagenome (GOLD analysis project Ga0307514, IMG submission 203088) | Populus trichocarpa ectomycorrhiza microbial communities from riparian zone in the Pacific Northwest, United States - 16_EM | ecosystem: Host-associated > Plants > Roots > Unclassified | place...
TATCTGTTTTTCAAAGGCATCTCAACAATATTCTATCTGAGAAAATTGACCGCGGTGTGGTCGTATATATAGATGACATCTTAATATACACTCAGACTGAAGAAGAGCACGTAGAACTCGTGCGTTGAGTCTTTAAGAAGCTATCAGAAAATGGTCTCTGTGTCAATATTAACAAGTTCATTTTCCATGTCCCTGAAGTCGAATTTGTTGGGTTTCAGATCGGTACCCAAGGTGTCCAAATGAGCCAGAAGAAAGTCGAAGACATTCTCAACTGGCCGGCTCCCAGAAGTGTGAAAGAGGTTCAAAAATTCATTGAGTTTGCTAACTTTTATCGCTGATTTATCCAAGGCTTTAGCAAACTTACACTCCTCATACAAACCCTCACACACAATGGCGTCACATGGAATTGGACACAGCAATATCAACAAGCCTTTGAGGAGTTAAAGCACAGGTTCACGACCACTCCTATACTATGTCACTATCACCCAGAACGGCGCAAACAAATCGAGACAGATGCCTCTGACCTGGCCAAGGCCTGAATCCTGTCTCAATATGAACCAGATAAGCGCTGGCACCCATTAGTATTCTACAATAAACGTGTTCTCCCAGCTGAACTAAACTATGATATTTACGACAAGGAGATGGTAGTAATTGTGAACTGTTTCCAAGAATGGACACATTTCTCAATGGGTGCACCAGAGCAGATAGTGGTATATACGGATCATAAGAACTTGTAGTACTTTAACATCATTAAACTCCTCAACCGAAGGCAGGCAAGATGGCCAGAGATCTTAAGCGAATTTAATTTCATGATCATCTACCACCCAGGGGAGAGAAATGGCAAGGTAGATGCCCTGTTACGTCGGGTTGATGCCGAACTTGAAGGGGAGGGGGAGAAGCAAGACCTGACAATCTGCATGTTCAAACTAGGTCAACTCGACCTAGGAACAAGTGAAGAGACCCTAGTAATGCGCCAGATTATGGCAGTGAAGGCTTCACCAACGGAAGAGTCAAAATAGTCGAAGAAAATCCTTGAAGCTGGTCTACAAGGCAACACATGGCTAGGAATCCGGAATTCCTTGAAGATGGGCAAAGACTATGCAGGACTGGAGCATTACGGTTTAGAGGATGACATGGTAACTTACGAGCGGCACTTATATATACCTGATAATAATTCCTTGAAGTTGAAAGTCAGTTACCAATGCCATGACGTAAAGGTAGCAGGTCATTATGGTCGAGACAAGACTTTGGAATTAATGAAGCGCGACCACTACTAGCCTAATATGGAAGACTGGGTACGAAACTACGTTCGCACATGCGATGCTTGCCAACGAAACAAGACAATTTGACATAAGAAATATGGCAAGCTGGTCCCACTTCCAATACCCTACCAACTATGGGAACAGATATCCATGGATTTCATAACTGATTTACCAAACGCAAAAGGGTACAATCAATGTTGGGTAGTAGTAGATAGGTTTACCAAGATGGCACATTTTATTCCTGTCTCCAATCGAAAAGCGAAGGAACTGGCAGGAATCTTTGTGCGCGAGATATGGCGACTACATGGGTTACCGAAAAGGATACTTTCAGATAGGGACACGGTCTTCATGAGTTCGTTTTGGCAGGAGGTAATGTGGTTCTCAGAAGTAGCACTGGACAAGTCATCAGCTTATTATCCTCAAACTGACAGTCAAACAGAAAGAGTTAACCAAGTTCTTGAGCATTACTTAAGAACTTACTGCACTTGGGACCAAGACAACTGGGTCGAGTTGCTCCCATTTGCAGAATTCTGTTATAATAACACAGTCCATTCCGCTACAAAACTAACACCCTTCTTTGCCGCATACTAGTAGCACCTACAAAACAACTTTAAGCATCCTGAAGAGGCCGACCCTGAATTGAACAATCCTGAAGTAGTTGAGACAGTCGAAACCATGGAAGCTATGAGAAGCGCAATAAGGGAAAATATGGAGGCAGCACAACGCCGAATAGCCAAGTACTTCAACCAAAAGGTGGCAGAAAAAGAACCAACGTTCAAAGTAGGAGATTGGGTAATGGTCAACGCAGAAAATATCAAGACAAGGCATCCGACCAAGAAGCTGGATTATAAACTACGTGGGAAGTTCAGAATTAAAAGACTAATAGTTACGAATGCCTATGAGTTAGAACTTCCTCCAAGTACCGGCAAAATACACCCAGTTTTGCATGTTAGTTTCTTGAAACCCTACCACCTGAATAATATACCAGCCAGGCGCTCGCCGACACCCCCACCTGTTGATTTGGAAGAGACGGAGTACTATGTGGAAAAAATAAGGACCAGTGAGTTGAGGAAGGGCCGGGTTTGGTATTTGGTTTCTTAGAAAGGTTATGGGCCGGACGATGATACTTGGGAGCTGTATAAGAATTTACGAGATGGTGCAGCTGCAACAGTGCTGAAGTTTCATCAGGACAACCCTAGGAAGCTGCGGGATCCGGCAGTTTTCATTTGAGATACTCTTTTTCCTATTGTAGGCGATAGTTTTTGATGAGGTCTCTTATATGATAATTCATTTTATATGTTTGTTCTCTGCTCCTATATAATTGTCACATACCAATTGTCCCAGGGCTGAAAAGAGACGTCCGTATGCTGAGTTCGGCTGCGTGACAAGGGGACACTAGTCTCAGGCCCCAGTCAATGTTCTAAGTTTGAATTATTGATACCTGATACTTGCGTCCTCAATTAGCTTCTTGAGGACAAGACCTTAAGGAGGGGGGCACTGTCATGGGGTGACACCCAGCCCTTCCCGAGGAACTTGTATCAATAAAGAATGATTTTGATAAACCTGGATAGGAATCAGGAAGACTTGAGGAAGTCTTGCGCATATTACTCAAGTTAGAAATACTTAAGTACTTCTAACTAGGACAACGCAGTCACTGAACAACCGTAGTGTTGTTGGGTTGGAAGGAGACTCTATTAACATGTTCAGAGAGGTACTCTCTATTATACGTGTGAGTTTCGTCAGGTTCCGACTACTGGTTGTTGAGTTACTCCAAGTTGAAAATACTTAGTATCAAAATTATATGGTGGCTATTACCCTGAGCTTGCATAGGTTACCCTGAACTTACTACCCTTACCCTGAAGTTTAGTCAGCACTTACCCTGAACTCAACTTCGAAGCTTAATAACTCAACGAGCATCGCCCGGATTAAATTAAGAAAATTACCATTGCGTCCGGCTCAGCGAATACCCCTAGATTCAACCTTCAAAGTATCAATCCGAGAACATTTTTGCGCAAGCATAATTCCGTAAAAATAAATAAAAAAATCAACCACGTAGGGGGTAATTTAGACCTAAGTGGGTCCAGTGACACTTTCAGGGGGCATGAGTTGAGCTGAGCTGAAAATCGGGCCTAGCGAAAAGTTAATTGGAAAAGATTCGGTTCAAGCTAATTCTAGGGCAGAATTACGTGCTGATTCCAAATCTGAACTCAGAATATTTTTATGATTTAAACTCGTGAAGTTATTGACCTGTTTTGGTGCAGACTATAGGTTCCCAAAGTGGCAAGTCAGGCTTTTCCATTCGTCTTATGAAGTATATGGTCAATTAAGATGAACCAAGATTCTATTGTGAAGTACGCATCAAGGGCTTTCCAACGAGACTATAACTAAGTCATTTGGAATTATATCTGCGGAGTTATAAGCAGTTGAATTATAGCACCACCCATAATATCAATGGAGACTAGACGCCAGTATGCGGAATTAGCGAATACTTACTTTGAGATCTCGTGATACGTGGCTAGCCGAGTCTAGACTCGCATCGAGGATTTGCTGATGTATCGCAATAAAATAATGTGGGATCGCGTATGACTTCCAAATTAAATCGTAACTACTTAATGGTTGCAGAATGCCTAATGCAAGAACAGGATATTAGTTCTCAGTTAAGTCAAGTGTAGACAACGACTTCTTAGGCAGGGGTAACGCCAGCGACTGAAAATTAAACCAGATGGTGTGAAGTGCCTATTATTGGAATTGAACGACCCGTGCGAATCAGAACACTACTCTCCAACCGCGTATTATAAATAGTTGAAAGTAGCTGAAGGTTGGGATCGCGCCCACCACAAGTGTTAATCAAGTTTCGAGAAACACACCACCTACAAAGTTCTAAGTTAACGTTGAAATACAGATTTTACCTAGTTAGGAAAATACTTGTTGAGTTTGACTGGTATTGAAATCCTGCTGAACTTTATATCCTGAAAGACTTAACCTGAGTTGTGGGTTACTTCTGTTGTAGGATCAATATTCGGCCCTGCTATTTATCTGCTGAAGTTCAAGCATAAAGGGATAATAGTGGCCCCGTAACAGCCGCTAGCATTGCGGTCATGATGTTACGGTTGGTGAGATCCTGCTTGTCCGCTCTCTTGATTAGGGCCTCTGCAGCTTCTGGGTCGTCAATGGTTAGGTTTACAATATGGCCCCACCTATCAGTGATGATATGGTTGGGCTGATTTGGGGGAGTTGGATGAGTGGCGCTCTGGTGTCTAGCCCTGTATTCTTCTGGGGAGGGGAAAATACTTGAGCCATGTAGGCCAGGTGGGGGGAGGGGTGGTTGTAACGCTGCTGTGGCTGCGGCTGCTGCAGCAGGGATATTGGTGGACGATGGGCAGCAGGGGCGGTTTTTTTTCCCGATCCAGGATGCTATTCTTGATATTGGGGCTGGGGTCATGCTGCTGGCCTGACTGCGGTCGAGGGGATTGGTAAAAGTGCAGGAGGCCGTTGTTACTTGTATTGGGGGAGATGGAGGGCGGGCCTTGCGGGTGGTCTGAGGCTGCGTCTCCATTTCGGAGTCTGAGTCGCAATCGAGTCCCTATTGTGCTTGTGGGACGTTTGAGTCAGCTGCCCACTGCCCAATCTGGGCCGGGCGGACTGGTGTGGGTGACCACGTTAGTGGCTTCAAGCTGATGGGGTCTGGGGAACTCCCTCGGTCTTGTGGGTTGCCAGACATTCCAGCGAGAGATTTGGGCACTCCGATATTTTTGCAGCGAGTTTCTTGGGGCGGGGTCACAAGTATCTCGATTTAGAGGTCAAATAAATTCGTGCGAGCAGGGGGAGGAGATGTGCAATAGCCCGGAAGACACCGTAGACTATAGGGTGGAATTAATTCCATTTTTGCGTGCGATTTGGGGTCTGCTAAAGTTCAAGCATAAAGGGATAATAGTGGCCCCGTAACATCTGGCCTTGGCCAGATCTGAGGCATCTGTCTTGATTTGTTTGCGCTGTTCTGGGTGATAGTGACATAGTATAGGAGCAGTCATGAACCTGTGTTTTAACTCCTCAAAGGCTTCTTGACATTGCTGTGTCCAATTCCACATGATACCATTGTGTGTAAGAGTTTGTATGGGGAGTGTGAGTTGGCTAAAGCCTTGGATAAATCGGCGATAAAAGTTAGCAAACCCAATGAATTTTTGAACCTCTTTCACACTTCTAGGAGCTGGCCAGTTGAGAATGTCTTCGACTTTCTTCTGGCTCATTTGGACACCTTCCGTACCTATCTGAAACCCAACAAATTCGACTTCTGGGACCTGGAAAATGCACTTCTCAATATTGACAGGGAGGCCATTTTCTGATAGCTTCTTAAGGACCCAACGCACGAGTTCTACGTGCTCTTCTTCAGTCTGAGTGTATATTAAGATATTATCTATATATATGACCACTCCGCGGTCAATTTTCTCAGATAGAATATTGTTGAGCTGCCTTTGAAAAACAGATGTAGCATTCATCAGCCCAAAGAGCATTACCATATACTCGTCCAAACGGTAACGAGTTTTGAATGCTATTTTTCATTCGTCACCTTCAGCTATCCGTAGCAAATTAAATCCCAACTTCTAGTGAAGTTTGGAAAAGACTTGAGAAGTTCCGACTTGTTCCATTAGGGTAGTCATCAGAGGTAGAGGGTACTTGGCTTTAATTGTAATAGCATTGAGGCTGCGATAGTCTACCACTATACGCAGCTTGCTGTTGGCTTGTTTGGCAAAAAATATTGGGGCTCCGGCAGTGCTCTTACTTGGCTGGATTTTGCCAGTTCTCAACATCTCATCAAGGTATTCTTTGAGTAGTTCTAGCTCATCAGGGGACAGAGGGTACAGTTTCTCCGAAGGTGGCTACTTTCCAGGTTCGAGATCTATAACCATGTCATGAGGTTCATGTGCAGGTAGGGAAGCTTGCGTGGCTTTTCTAAAGATTTTAACAAAATCTCTATATTGGCCTCGCAATTTTTCAGCCAGTGTCTTTAGGTCTTCGCCTATGATAATTTGCATTATCCTGCGGAATTTACCAGTTGACAAACGCCTAGATTCCCACGTGCCCACATGTATAAGACCGATATAAGAACTCTGTTCTGGAATTTCACCAAATTCAGAAAAATCTGTCACCTCTTCTATCTCCAGTGCTCTTTTTAGCTCCAGGCCATAAGGAGTAGTGACTCTTAGCTTATCGTATTTCGCCATTATCCAATCGAAACCTAAAATGAGTGGACAACCTGGTTCCAAGCACGCCACTTCAGTAACCAGGTCAAGAGTCTTGTTTTTTCCTGATCTTGAATCAGGCACACACATCTCCACATTCTTCACTTGAACTGTACCCGATCTCTTGAGTATTGAGCCGTTGGCACTCTCCAATCTCAATCGAGTTTCTCTTTTCACCCAGGGCATCATCATCTGTTCCACGAAATCAGTATCAAAAATCGTTGTGTCCGCACCAGTATTAACCAAAGCATTAATAGAAAGTTCCCTTTTATTTCCTTCATATAACCAAGATAACTTAACAGGAACCAGAAACTTTAATCCCTCACGCTTTAATTCCTTTGCCCGTGCGTCTGCATTTCCAACCAAGGGGATATCCGACACCGCCACCTGTTGTGGTCTTTTTTCGTGGTCGCTGTGCTGAGGAGCCAGCTCTTCCTCAGCTTTTCTCTTTTTTGCTGTTTTTGTCTTTTGTATTAAAGAAAGTGAAGAAGAAGGAGATAAATTTTGAACACAGGAAGAAATAGAAACCGGATCAATATCCATAACCTCCCTCTCATGTTCCTCCTTCCAATCACTAAGAGAGATGCTCTTCTTCACAACACAGATATTACATCAATCTTGGGAGACTGTCTGACCCGACGTACAAGACAGCCCATGTCCCTAATCACACTCGTAGTCCAACTCGACATCTGAAATGATATGACCAAAGGAAATAGGAGGTATAACTGAAGAAATTATGTCGTCTGCTGCCTGTACCACTGCAACCTTCTTGTTGTCCACCTTGTACTTCCCTTTTCCCTTGCTCCTTTGTTCAGCCGTCAACTTCCACCCTGCTGTGCAGTCCTTCTTGATATGATCTTTACTACCACATTTGATATATTGACCCTCCTTCATTCGTGCCTGTCTCATGGAATAGGTTACCTTGTCTTCACCTGGTTCCTTGGCTTTCTTTTCGGAAGTCTTAGACTTCTCAGAGCTGACTGAGAACTTCTTTTTCTCGCCCTGCTTGCTCTTTTTCTTTTGAACATCAGAGGGTTTGGGAGCCTCTGGTTTCTTGTCAGCTTGGGGTTTCTAGTCTGGCTTCTTACCTCTAGCCGCTGCCTGCGTTTGCTCTTTTGGCTTTGGAGCATTATGCATAAATTGCTCTCGTATTCTCTCGTTCTCCACTTCCATTCCCGCGCTTGTTATAGCTTCAAAACACATCTCAAGCCTGGCTGGAGCTACGTCCAAGGAATCTTTATTTGTCTGCTTCATATATTCACGTACCTCAGGTTGTAAACCTGTAATAAGGTATTCCCATAACAGGTCTCGTGGTAGGCTAGCAACTATATTAAGAGTACGCATTCTCGACACATAATCCTTTATCAATTCGCCAGCCTTTTGGAATTCCATTTGGATATTCCTTTTGGCCCCTCGTACCTCGTTTCTGTTTTCGTGTACTGCTATGAAGTCTTTTAGAAAGTCTTCATATCTAGCCCATACACACCAACCTGACTGAGGGTCGGGCTTGCGCCCTGTCTCATTGGCAAGGTACTATTGCTTCGCACTTCTAGTTAGGAGAGCTGCTACATAAAGAATCTTGTCATTTGCCGAATCGTATGTGATTGGCATGCGTTCGAATACATTAGCTACATCGTTGAGGAATGGTTTGAGCTTAGTACAACTCCCATCATATTTATCAGGTTGAGGAATATTCTGAGGTTCCTTTTTGGTTTGGGGGGGTGGTTGCTCAGAGGTTTCTCTGAGGTTGAGAGTAATATCTGGTTAATGCTGTTGTTATCGCTTGGTTGAGGCCGTGCCCAAGGGAGCTGGAGACTCCTTCTGCTTCCTCTTCAACGACTTGATTTCAGCAACAGCAGCAATTGCAATTTCTCCCGCGGCCTTGTTGCTAGCAATCTGGTCCTGGACTTCTTGATCAATTGACGTCTTAGTCCCTTCGTAAAGCTTAATAAGTTCTTCATTGACTTGGTCAAACCTTTCTTTAGCGCCATCAACAATGGTAGTAGTTTCTGACTTAATTACTTTAGTAAGGTCTTCTCCTTGCTTAGTGAGTGCTGTGGAGAGTTGTTCGGTGAGAGTATGAACCTTCTCGGTCTGGCTGGAGCTGGTGGCAAGTAGAGCTCCCATTCCGGCCTTAACTTGATCTCGTAATGTATTCAAGTCATTGTAGGTGGTTTTGGCCACTAGGAATATAGCATTTTGAACTTCTTGTTGCCGCCGTAGCTCATTACATTGAGCGATAAGACTTGATGCCAACTTATCAAGCTCTTGTCGTTGCTTATTGAATTCGGCCTGTCCTTGGGAGATGATCTCAGCAATGACTTGGTCAATTGCTTCTCGAGGTATTTCGGGTGCCGGAGGTGTCGGTGGTGGTCTTCGGTCAGTTCAGGGATTTGATCTCCTGCCACTGGTTATGCTGGCAGGTCGAGTACGGGGATGGAATGATTCAAGGAAACGTGCACCTCGGGATAATTCGTCAGAGGATGTGATCATTTGGTATCGATATGAATGTGCTGTGACTGGCACGTCACTATCCGAGATATCGTTGTTGACATTGTTGTTTGACTCGGAGCCAGAAAACACATCGTATCGCATTACAGCTGGTACTATGGCTCTTGGGGTAGGGTCGTCAAATTCGAGGGCTCGGAAGGGCTGGCTGGGCCCTGCTCCGCGAGGAGTTTGAGGTAGAGACATAGTGATGATATGTGTATACAAGTACAGAGATACTTTGGCTACAAAGGAATGTTACGGGGCCACTATTATCCCTTTATGCTTGAACTTCAGCAGATAAATAGCGGGGCCGAATATTAATCCCACACCAGAAGTAACCCGCAACTCAGGTTAAGTCTGTCAGGATATAAAGTTCAGTACGATTTCAATACAAGTCGAACTCAACAAGTATTTTCCTAACTAGGTGAAATCTGCATTCCAACGTTAACTTAGAACTTTGTATGTAGTGTGTTTCTCGAGACTTGATTAACACTTGTGGTGGGCGCTATCCCAACCTTCAGCTACTTTCAACTATTTATAATGCGCGGTTGGAGAGTAGTATTCTGATTCGCGCGGTTTGTTCAATTCCAATAATAGTCACTTCACACCATCTGGTTTAATTCTCAGTCACCGGCGTTACCCCTGCCTAATAAGTCGTTGTCCACACTTGACTTAACTACGAACTAATATCCTGTTCTTGCATTAAGCGTTTTGCAACCATTAAGTAGTTACGAATTAATTTGGAAGTCATACGCGATCTCATATTATTTTATCGCGATACATCACCAAATCCGTAATACGAGTTTAGACTCGGCTAGCTACGTATCATGAGATATCAAAGTAAGTATTCAGTAATTCCACATACTGGCGTTGTGAAGCAGGTGCCAGTTTTCGCGAGCTTTAGTTTGCGCAAAATATTTCGAGTGTTATCACGTTATTTTTAGACGTTCAGTTAGTTTTAATCCGGAAGGTTATTTATACCAGAAGTATATATTGTTTGGATAATTAGGTTAGTTTTTGTTTTGATGGGAATCGTGGTATATGTTCGCATCGTTTATGAGAGGTTTCGAGAGCATGGATCTTGGATTGTGGGATATTATCTTGGATATCACCAATTATCTTGCAGATCATCGATCTTTTGCATGTCGGATCTTTTCGCGGGACAAACTTCAACGCTCGCACGAATTGTGGAATAACGCTTTTATATTTCTACGACCTTGGGATTTTTGTACCTATCGAGAGGTTCTATTTGGGTGAACGCTGTACCAGATACTCTACTTAAATCAAATCAATGCTCTTTATGCTAGGATACAGGACTTCTGGTGAATTTTCGGTATATCTAATAATCCCGCCAGCTCTAACGCTTCTCCGGAATTCACATAGCCTATACTAGTCTACGGACAAAAGTAGCGGTCTCTTCATATTGGTCTCTTCGACCGAAGAGCTGTGGCTGCAGAATTGTTCGGTCTATAAATGAAAAGCACCAGAATCGATTACGCATACGCTCATTTGGTTAGGATTTTGCAAAAAGCCCCAACAATACGCCATGGATCTATACGTAACTGTTGCGTGCCCTGTTTTGTTGTTTTTAACGTGTTTCGTGACTTTTATGTCATATTTAGTGATTTTTATCTTTATTTTCGGCATCTTTGGGAGTATGAACTCTAGGATCATTCGACGTATTAAAGGGGCATGGGATCTCTCGAAATATGGATGCAATCAACCAGGTAGCAATCAATCAAGAAGCAAGCAAGCAGGAACGTATCGAAAACGCTCAACGCATCGAACATGCAAAACGAATCGATTCAACACTAGATCGCTTGTATATCTGTGTGAACATCGACTTCGAAATACGAATACGCATAGCAAAAGCACACCCTATTCTATATATTCGTATCCTTCGCAATATATATCTACGAAAAATGACATCGAAAAACAAAAAAAAATGCCAGAGCCCGCTGAGTCATCATCAACGGGGCAAATGAGAGAGAGGAGCATGGAGGATACAACGACGACATATGGACCTATGACATCAGCCTTAACGCTATTCCCACTACCTCATCATTTGAGGGCTCTATTCTTTGATGCGAAGGACGTTAGTGATTTCATACTTGAGTGGGAGGACCTTACCATGGACTGGTTGGATGGACCGTGTATAAAAAAGGTCCCTCTTTATTGCGAGAAAATCATAGGAAAGTATGTGAAAATACTCGGAACATGCATTCGCAGTAATAATTGGGAAGGATTTGTCATGGAATTAAAATCAGAATTCAAGGATGACGATTCTGAGCAACAACGTAACACAGAGGCTTTCTTACAAAATATGGTGCAGCAGATGAGGCAACAACAACAAGACCCTTCGGTATCGGAGTATCGATCATTCGTATTTGAGTACGCAGAAAGATTATCACTATTGGTACAAAAATCGGTCATCAGCGCTCATACATGGGTTTTTATATTCCTACAAGCATTCTCGGATAGGATTGGGGACAAATTATGCAAGAGATGCAATATCGATATCGATGAGCCTGCAACGACAACCAATATATGGAATACCTTGAAAGCCGAGGCTTTAAAAATATGCACTAGGGTGGATTCGCAGATGAATAAAATATGGAAGAGCAAAATGAGAGATGGTGAAAAAGCTCTGCCATGACCCGAACGAAAGTTATAGCAAAAACCAGAGGTGGTGAAAAGTAAAAAGCCCGAATCGATGGACGAGGTTACAAAGATGTTTTTGGGATGGGGGGAATCACCGGAAGGAGGATTGCGAGGACCTTAGGAAAGCGGTAGAACGGGTGGATATTCATATCCCTGATAGGTAGATTTATCTAGGGCAGCAGGGGGTAGGGGATACGGTTCTAGTCCCAACACCACAGGAAATAGAAGGAAAGATGAAGTAGCAAAAAGACTAGGTGCATGAAAGGTTCCTAGCAAAGGAAAGTGAGATGCAGGTGAAGATACACAGTATTACGGGGGAAAATACGACAAATGAGAAGGGCGTGATACATGATATCCTGGAGCAGATGAATGGGGAGGAGGTTGTGTACAAGCCATTTTGGGATGTGGAAATTGACGAAAAGCATGCACGGGATATGGAGGATGAGGGGGATCATCCAGATATGAAGCGCCCAGCATTGTCTCCCCCTACGAAAATCCTGAAGAACGATAAGCCTCTACGACAACCTGCCAGTGAACACGAAAAACATGAAAAACACCCTCAACCAGAAAAGATGTGGACTACGTTACGGGACACAGTGGATATTGGTGAGCTGAGTAGACGAACATTGGATGCACTGGTACCTGGGATCACAGTTAGGGAGCTGTTATCTATATCACCTGATATGAGACAGCAGTGTTTTGGATTGAAGAGGGTGCCGCCGCTGAAGAAAGAACCAGATGCCCGAGTTTATACCCTTAAGTGGAAGGGGGCTATGAGGAAACTGTATGCTTGTACATCTCCTAAATGCAAGGGTCGAATTGAGGATATCGAGTTCGAGATGCTGATAGACTCTGGTGCGGAATTGTGTTTGATGTCACAAGAGGTATTTGAAGAGTTGCATATACCTATTGATTTATCGATCGACTGGTCAGTGGGATCAGCGAACTCGCAGAAAATGAAAGCGTATGGTATATGTCACGATGTTCCGATGGCAGTGGGAGGGATCACAGCGTGATGCAGGTTTTTTGTTTTGGAGAATTTGTCGCAGGATGTAATATTAGGAAGGCCATGAGAACAATTATTAAGAGCGAAACACGACAATAGGGACGCTAAGAGCTATTACACAACCATATACGATAAGCATGGGAATACCGTGACCTTTTGCTTAGTCCCGATGCACCACGAAAGGAATAGGGCAGAGGCTAGGAGTGCTGCCACAGCCTACCAGCAAGACAAGAAACAACAGTCGCGGCATCACAATTATTACGCGAGTGATGGACGAAAGATGGTATTGGATATTGAAGAGGAGGTCCATGTAGACAATGAGAGGGATGTAATCACGTTAATGTCGGAAGCTGAGCGAGGCCCATGGGCGAATGAAGAGGGGGTGACACATGTGTATACATGTGATACAAAGCTAGGCGATAGAAGGCTGGAAGATGAAGCATTGAACGATGCAGAGCAGGACGATGCCGATTTGACACATATGTATACGCATGTGTCAGAGCTAGCTGATGACGCAGATGACGCAAAGGATGAAGAGCTGGCAGATGGAGAGGATGAAGACGAGGATGATTCTGAAGATGAGGATGATAATAATAAGCTTGAAGAGGTCATGGACACAGACCTGATACCCGCACGAATATCGGAATTGGGGAATGAGGAGGAATTGAGGGATGAGGACGATATGGAAAATGAGGATATTAATGATATTGAGGGGGATGGGAATGATGATAGGCCGGATGATCTAATGAGGGTAAAGAGATATCTATCAACACTGCGGAGACCAGATGGAATAACGGATAGAGCATTTGGCGCTCTTAGGTGATATGCAACCAAGTTTTTGATCCACGAGTGGCTGTTATTTCGAAGGTCTGAGCCAAATATGACACCGAAGAAGGTTGTTTGGGATAAAAACAAACAGACAAGCATAATACAGCAAATGCACGATAAGAGTAGACATAGAGGAGAAGGGACATATGAAAAGATCGCCTTACATTATTGGTGGAACGGGAAGGCTCTATGACAAAAAGAGTGGGGTTAGTTGTGGTATATATGCCGCCAAATGAAGGTTTTTCGTAAAATTGTAGTTATGCACGAATACTTGAGTAGATGGGTGGAGTTTTGTGGAACTTGGTGGAGGTGACGAAGCGATGGGAGACCCCTATATGTAGTGGGTGAAATCCATGGGCGAAATCCAAAATCCGGCATTCTTGGCATCTTAGAACCTTCTATTGCTGACAGATTGCATTCTATCAGTTTCTGATTTGAAATCATTGTTTTTCTTGATTTGCCATTACCCTGAACTTTCTCCACTGATTTGTTACATCTTATTCGCAAAGGGTCTGCGAAATTCTTGGAGGGGGGAGGGATGTGAAGCAGGTGCCAGTTTTCGCGGGTTTTAGTTTGCCCTAAATATTTAGAGTATTATTAGGTTATTTTTAGACGTTCAGTTAGTTTTATTCCAGAAGATTATTTATGCCAGAAGTATATATTGTTTGGATAATTAGGTTTGTTTTTGTTTTGATGGGAATCGTGGTATATATTCACATCATTTATGAGAGGTTTGGAAAGCATGGATCTTCGATTGTGGGATATCATCTTGGATATCATCAAGCATCTTGGAGATCATCGATCTTTCACATATTGAGTCTTTTCGCAGGACGAACTTCAATGCTCGCATGAATTGTGGAATAACGCTTTTATATTTCTATGCTCTGGGGATTTTTGTACCGATCAGGAGGTTCTATTTGGGTGAATGCTCTACCAGATACTTTACTTAAATCAAATCAACGCTCTTTATACTAGGATACAGGACTTCTAGTAAATTTTCGGTATATCTAATAATCCCGCCAGCTCTAACGCTTCTCCGGAATTCACATAGCCCATACTAGTCTACGGACAAAAGTAGTGGTCTCTTCATAGCGTCTAGTGTCCATTGACATTATAGTTGATCCTATATTTCAACTGCACATAACTCTGCAAGTATAACTCCGAATGACTTAGTTGTAGTCTCATTGGAAAGCCCTTGATACGTACTTCATAATAGAATCTTGGTTCATCTTAATCGAGATTATACTTCATCAGATAAATGTAAAAGCCTGACTTGGCACCTTGGGGACCTATAGCCCACACCAAAACAGGTCAATAACTTCACGGGTTTAAATCATAAAAATATTCTGGAGTCAGATTTGGAATCAGCGCGTAATTCTGTCCTAGAATTAACTTGAACCGAACTTTTTGCAATTAACTTTTGGCTACACCCGATTTTCAGCTCAGCTCAACTTATGCCCCCTCATCGAGTCACCGGACCCACGTAGGTCTAAATTACTCCCTACGTAGTTGATTTTTTTATTTATTTTTACAGAATTATGCTCCGGCAAAAATGTTCTCAGATTCATACTTTGAAGGTTGAATCTAGGGGTATTCGCTGAGCCGGATGCAATGGTAATTTTCTTAATTTCACCTGGGCAACGCGCATTGAGTTATTAAGCTCCGATGTTGAGTTCAGGGTAAGGGCTGACTAAACTTCAGGGTAAGGGTAGTAAGTTCAGGGTAACCTATGCAAGTTCAGGGTAATAGCCATCATATAATTTTGGTGCTAAGTATTTTCAACTTGATGTAACTCAACAACCAGCAGTCAGAACCTGACGAAACTCACACGTATAACAGAGGGTACCTCTCTGAACATGTTATTAGAGTCTTGTTCCAACCCAACAACACTACGGTTGTTCAGTGACTGCATTGTCCTAGTTAGAAGTACTTAAGTATTTCTAACTTGAGTAATATGCGCAAGACTTCCTCAAGTCTTCCTGATTCCTATCCAGGTTTATCAGGGTCGTTCTTTATTGTTACAAGTTCCTCGGGAAGGTCTGGGTGTCACCCCGTGACAGCAGCCATCAATAGCCTCCAACTGCAGGTTACGAACCTGGCCGAAAAACAAGCCGCCACTAGCAGCACTCTGGCTTTCTTGACAGACGAAACCCACCAACAAAGCTGCAGTAGGAAGCCGGGCGCATCCAAAAAGCGCCCCCAGCCCCAGCATCACGACCAAAACCCCCCGCCCCTCAACCATATCAACAGGGGTACGCCCCTCCCTCACCAGCTACACTACTACTAGGAGCAGCAAGCATGAGTGCAGGCCAATACTTCGACGGCCACACTCAACAAACAACAATAGAATATGCCCAACAGATGGAACAGCCACCCAGACCACAACCAGCCCCCCGATGCAAGACCCCGGCCCCCTCCAGTGCCCCATGCATCCAGGCAAACGACTGGGTCGAGGTAACAAACAAAGGCAGGGGAAAAGCGAAAACTTTCGCCCAAGCAGCAGCAGCAGGCACCCCGCCACAACAACAAGCATCAGCAGCCCCCACAGCACGAGCAAAAACTTACTCAAGAGAAGAAAGGGACCTCATCATCACCAGAGGCAACCAGTCAAACATCACCCCCACACTACCAAAGCTGCACAGCATCATCACCGACAAACTCACCAAGTGCAACAATGGACTAGCACTACCGATCGGGGTACGCCAGAGCACGAAAGGCAGCATTGTGATCACCACCGCCCTAAGAGCACCGGCATCAAGCATTAAGGCCAACATTGAGGCTCTCCTCCCGCAAATTTGTGTACTAACAGGAAGCCCATGCAGAATCACTAGCGAATGCCAATCAGGAATCGCCTTCCTCATCTACGCGGTGCCCACCTTCGAAAGAGAAACTACCAAGACCCAGGAACAGCACGAGCAAGAATAACTGGAAAACCTAGGAAGACGCATCGCGGCGAATACAGCGGCCCCCCCAACAAGCGTCAAGTTCCTTAGCAATAGGGAATACAGAGAATCCAGCAAATCCAAAGGTGCTTTCATACCAATCGTGGCAACCTTCGAAGCGGAACCAACCTTCGCAATCCCATGCGGTATCCCAGCCAAAAAAACCACCTGGCGCATCTACAATAGGTCCTGCAAAGCAGAACGCATGCACCCCAACCACAAGAACTCAGTGTGCAAGAACTGCCTTGAGTTTGGCCACCCCACTCATGTATGCATGGCCAGCAACAAGGCTCTAAAGTATGGATACTGTGGCGGCACCCACAACCACTTTAACTACGAATGCACAGCACCAAGCTGCAACGAAAAGACCCCCTGCCGCCACACCGTACTCAACTGCAACCTGTGTGGGACCACAGGTGACCACCATTCACTTGACTGAAGTTGCCTCACTTACAAGGCAAGAAACGCACCAAGAGCCAGCCAACGCACCCTACCACAAGGAACCCAAACCATGGAGGAATGAATAACACAACAGAATAGAGAAACGCAGGACGCCCCCCGGCGCGCACCCTGCAGTACAACACTGGCAAGTCCCCTACAGCTTTCCAGGTCATACAGGCCACCATCATAGATACAGACGCAAATATCCTGCTAGTGCAGGAACCCCCACTTCTGAACAGGACCCCCCCCACCGTAGACGATTTCCACTGCTTCTCCTCGCACAAGCAGGCCTGCTGGACAGTGACCTATGTGAGGAAAAAAGCTTGCAAATCAACCTCAGTCATTTCGGACCCTCATGCAAACTTCCTGGTAGTGTCAGTGATACTACATAGCAAAGACTGCAAACCACCAACTATAAACATAGCCAACTACTACAACAGGCTCCAGAACCGCAACTGGAGGACCTGCAACCAATCAACAGACTCACTTGACCCACTCTTCCACGAAATATTCACTCTTGCAGATTTAGTTGCAGGCGACATGAACAAGCACCACCCCAGATGGCAGGCCGGCTGCCAGCCCTCCCAATGCGCCCAGAACGTAGTCGACATCTCCAATGCAGCAAATTTTCGTCTCGCTAATAACCCCAACACACCCACCTCCTACCCAATCAACAACAACAGGCCAGCCATACTGGACCTTATCTTCTTCAACCAAGAACAAATTACAGTCAGGAACTGGCACACTCACCTAGAACACAAGGCCCTGGACCACACTCCGATCTCATACCAAGCCTGGCCCAAGACAGGCACGCACCAAGAATACAAGGTACATACCTGGAAGAATACCAATTGGGCCTGAGTAGCCGAACTCCTACCAGCAGCAGAGGAAGTCAACATCCAAGATGAGCAAGACTTCAAGAACCGATACCACCTGATCCTGAGTGCGCTCCGGATCGGCACACCCACCAGGCGGGTCACCAAGTGGTCCCGACCTTGGTGGAACTCTGACCTTGCCGAAATGCGCCGAATCAAGAACATAACCTTCCGCGATTTCTGGGCCGGCAGAACTGATAAACGCACCTACCACGGAATCAGGAACGCCTATCTGCAGGCAATCCGGCAAGCGACCCAAGATAACTGGAATACAGTGGTTGAGAACACCAACCCATCCTCCCTATGGCAGACAGTCAGGAAAGCACTCTCCAAACCACCTGCTTCACTCGCAACTATCAACGGAGCCACCAGTTTTGAAGACAAGGCGCAAGTGCTGCGACAAGCTTTCTTCCCAGACAACGGTCCACTACCACAACATCAACCCTCAGGCAGCCTCGAAGGCTTTCACACAGTCACTCAAGAGGAAGTACTCAAGGTATTGAAAGCCATCCTGCCGAACTCGGCACCAGGAAATGACACTCTCCCACCTTCAGTCTGTATCCGACTTTACAAGATCTGCCCCAACATACTCACCAACATGACAGACTGGTTACTGTGCAGTCGCACACTCCCTACAATCCTGAAGCGGGTACTCACTATGGTGATACCCAAACCAGGAAAACACGTCTATTCGGTACCCAAAGCCTACCGAATGATATCCCTCTTGCCGACACTATCAAAAACAATTGAACATATCGCGCTTGCCAGATTGATCGTTTTCGCACCTAACTGCCTCTCACCACTCCAATTCACCTGCCAAAATGGCTATTCTCCTCTAAACGCTGTGCACCTAATACTGGAAAAAGTGTACAAGGCATCAAACAACAAGCTATACAGCTCAGCTCTCTTCCTGGATGTCCAGGGCGTCTTCGACAAGGTACTTCACCAACGGCTGGCCAAAATCATGACCACAAACAACTTCCCGCCATACCTAGTTGACTGGGTACAATCATACCTATCGGACAGCTCAGTCCGAATCACAGATGTTGCGGCCTCAGAACCCTTCTTCACATCAATCCAAGTGGGCATCCCACAGGGCTTGCCCTTATCACCATTCCTTTTCGACGTCTACAGCTCCCCGCTGTGTCACAACCACCAAAGACTAGGCGTGGAACTCATGGTATCCTATGTCGATGATTACTGCCTGCTGGCAATTTCAGCATCGTGGCAACGGAATGCCATCATACTTATGGCTGCTGGAAACTGGCTACAACTCGAAGCCACCCAGGGAGGAATGAACTTCAACCTCTCAAAGACCGAACTCTTCCCCTTGCCCCGTGGCAAAACCGCCCCAACTGCAGACCTAACTGGTCTACAATTCGGGGAACACTAGATACCAAACAACCTAGAACAGAGATGGGTAGGAGTATTCTTTGATTGAAGGCTCCAGGCCACCCTACACATCGAAAAACGCGCAGCCAAAGCAGGCAAGATCCTGTACAAACTCGCACCACTCCTTAAGAAACTCAAGCCAGAAATGGCGTCCCGACTCACCAAAGCCACAGTGATCCCAGCCCTTACCTTCGGACTAGAAATATACTGAAGAAACCACATCAACAACCAAGAAGTGGTGCCAATCAACATGTGCCTGAAAGCGGCAGCAAAAATAATCACAGGAGAGTGGCAGAAGGCCGAACTCCGCGCGATTTGTGGAGAAGCTGGCCTACACGCTCCCTACCCCCTGATCAAAAAGTGCGCCATCTCAGGGGCGGCCAGTCTGCTGGACAGACCACCGACACACCCCCTACACTCACTACTGCCCTGGAACAGACCGAAGGCCTATAACCTGAAAGCAGGAACACGCAACTATGCACGGCCCTGGACGGCGAACCAGGGGCACGCTTCGCACCTACAAATCGATAGAATACTCAACAACATCCTCCGACTCATTGAGGACACAAGACAACCAACTCCACCGTCGAAAGCCGCAATACGAGCGTTCATCCAGGAATACACCCTGGAGGATTTTGGCAGGGGACCAAACCCTCCTCACACCTACCCACCATGAGCACCAAACAACACAGGCGCGAAGGGCCTCCTCCCTAGAAGACTCTGCCACTGGATATCCACTGTTACGGGGCCACTATTATCCCTTTATGCTTGTACTTCACCAGATAAATAGCGGGGCCAAATATTAATTCCACAACAGAAGTAACCCGCAACTCAGGTTAAGACTTTTATGATATAAAGTTCAGTATGATTTCAATACAAGTCGAACTCAACAAGTATTTTCCTAACTAGGTGTAATCCATATTCTAACGTTAACTTAGAACTTTGTAGGTGGTGTGTTTCTCGAGACTTGATTAACACTTGTGGTGGGCCCGATCCCAACCTTCAGCTGCTTTCAACTATTTATTATGCGCGGTTGGAGAGTAGTGTTCTTATTCGTGCGGTTCGTTCAATTCCAATAATAGTCACTTCACACCATCTTGTTTAATTCTCAGTCGCCGGCGTTACCCTTGCCTAAGAAGTCGTTGTATACACTTGACTTAACTGAGAACTAATATCCTGTTCTTGCATTAAGTATTCTGCAACCGTTAAGTAGTTACGAATTAATTTGGAAGTCATATGCGATCCCACATTATTTTACTGCGATACATCAGCAAATCCTTGATACGAGTCTAGACTCGGCTAGCCAGGTATCATGAGATATCAAAGTAAGTATTTGGTAATTCCGCATACTGGTGTCCAGTGTTCATTGATATTAGGTGATCCTATAATTCAACTGCTCATAACTCTGCGGATATGACTCCGAATGACTTAGTTCACATCTCATTGGAAAGCCCTTGATGCGTACTTCACAATAGGATCTTAGTTTATCTTAATCAGCAACATACGTTATGAGATAAATGTAAAAGCCTGACTTGCCGCTTTGAGGCCCTATGGCCTGCACCAAAACAGGTCAATAACTTCACGGGTTTAAATCATAAAAATATTCTGAGTTCAGATTTGGAATCAGCTCGTAATTCTGTCATAGAATTAACTTGCACCGAATCTTTTCCAATTAAGTTTTCACTACACCCGATTTTCAGCTCAGCTCAACTCATACTCCCTTATACAGATAGGGACCAAAAGTAATGGCCCACCCTGGAAAACTTGGCAAAAATAGGGTCTGCTGCAACGGCTATTAGGGGTGATTGCACAAGCGACTGTAGAGAACATGAAAAAATTGAATTAAGACCCAATAACTACATAC
>Ga0307514_10002189_pt1 | contig 20996 bp, 12 predicted proteins | sample 16_EM_MG_FD_203088 | JGI IMG/M metagenome (GOLD analysis project Ga0307514, IMG submission 203088) | Populus trichocarpa ectomycorrhiza microbial communities from riparian zone in the Pacific Northwest, United States - 16_EM | ecosystem: Host-associated > Plants > Roots > Unclassified | place...
ATAATAGAGATCAAATCTAAAAAATAAAAAAAATAAAAGATGAAGAAATTAAAATAATAATAATTAATATTTCATAAATTATTTCAAATAAAATAAGTAACAATCAAAAGAACGAGGACCAAATTTGATAGATAAAAAATTTCAATAAAAAAATGATAAGGAAAAAACAAATAACAATTATAAAAAAGAGGACTGAAGTTAATATAGAAATTAATTTTTAAAAGATGAAATTGAAAAATAAATATTCAAAATAAATATTTATAGCAATCAAAAGTTTGAGGACCAAATTTGATATAATCAGCAAATAATATGACATTTCTAAATTTTTCACAACTTCCAGAAAATGTTTTCCGTCTAAATTTTACAGGAAAACACTTTTCTGGAAACCAAGCCAAATTTTCCTTTGACTGGAAAGTGTTTTTCATTGACCAACTTTTCTAATGACAAACAAACACAGAAAAATTTAAAAAATTATTTTCTAAAATTTACTTTTTAAAAAACAAACAGAGGCTATATTTCAAATTTCCAATCACTACGCTAATGTATATTCGAAGTTTGAAGATTAAGACCGGAAGCAACCTTTATCTGTTCCTCTCCTGAAATTTGTTTTGTTTTGCTCTTGATTTGTTGGATTTCAAGTGTCTAAAACTTATATATTTAGCTGAAAATAAAGATGAAAATATAAAATAAATATAACAGATAATTTTAAAGTAAATTTTTATATTTTTAAAATAAAAATTCATTGAAACATGTCTTCTCTATCCTTGTTATCTTCTTTTTTTAAAATAATAATAAGATCGTAGAAAGCATTTAACATTGTTATTAAACATAACTCAACGGATCAAGCTTAAAATTTTCTAATCTGACTCCTTATTTAATTTAAGTTTAAAATTAAATTATGTAAAAATTATTATGATATGTGATCTAGTCAATTTGACGGGTCTAGATATAACTCAAAAAACTGGTAAAAAACATGGTTTAACTTAAAAAAAATAAAATGATTTTTTTTTATATTGAGATGGTGACATATTAGATTAATCAGGCTTCACAGCTTCACTCGTAAAATTCATGATCCGGGTGATGTACTTCATGAGTTTAAGAGCTTTTTTTGTTTTTTCTTTTAAAAGAATTCTTTTACTTAATTATACAATAACAAAAATAAATACATATAAAATCAAAAGCACAAACAAAATGTCGGGATATTTATTTGAAACTGTGATAACTTTATAGAAAATAAATTAAAATAATTTATGAAGATAAGTTTAAAATAAAAAAATATTAAAGGATAAAATTTAAAAAAATTTAAAAAATGAAAATGAAACAAACAAAATGAAAAATAAAAAATTCAGCTCTTTCCTCGCTTGTATAAACAGTGAAAAAAAGTGAGTTAACATCCTAACTCTTTTAGATACATTAATTAATATTAAGATTAAATTATTTATTCTTAAACGATCTAATCAATGGTGCTATGAAAATTAAGAAAATAATTCCTTTTTATTTAATTAATTTAGTTTTTCATAAAATGGCAATTCAACACGAAAGATCATTATTAATGATGATGTCAAAAATACACAATAATAAAAAAAAAAAGTCATCAGCGCCAACCAACGGCCATATCAAGTTATCAACTACTGCCAGGCAATCGTTCAATACAGCCAACAAACTGTCGCCAATGAGAATCCAACATGACAGTAACGCAAAGGGTATTATTGTAACTTACCACTACACTTATATATATAACAACAGTCAAAGATGCTTGATATTTGACGTGGCTAGCTAATTTAGTGACACCTTTCAGGATACAGAAAACTCAAAGTAATCTCAACTACAGAGAGATAAAACCTCACTCCAGCTACCATTCTTCCCTCCATTTCCCATCTTGAAGAACAAAACTATGCTAACACAGTCATTTTCCTTAAAAATTTCTTCAAACCATTTAACCTGCGAAATGGCCACAAAAATCTCGAATGCTGCTATGTTTGGCCTTAGCCCTGAAAACATGTCCTCTCATGAACATTTACCTTTGGAATTAGATTCTTCATTCCTTAATACTAGCACCATAATAGCACTTTGTGTCTTCTTTGCTCTCCTTTGTGCTTGTATCATTATTGGTCACCTTCTTGAAGAGCACCGCTGGGCTAATGAGTCCATCACTGCACTTCTTTTGGTATCTCAATTTGATTCTTGATTGTTTCTTGGTTGAAAAATAATGGGGTTTTCTCCCTTTTGTGTTCTTGATTGATTGTGTAACATGGGGTAGATTTTTTTTTGCAGGGGTTGTGTGCTGGTGGTGTGGTTTTGTTGGTTAGGAAAGGGGCGAGTTCGCATTTATTGAAGTTTAGCGAGGATTTGTTCTTCCTTTATTTGCTTCCTCCAATCATTTTCAATGCAGGGTATGACTTCTTTCTCTGCTTTGATGTGAATTCTGGATGGTTTATCGAAATTGGTTTGATGTTGCGAGGAAGGATTTGGTTTGTGTTTGATATATTGTCTCTGAGAAAATCCTGAGTCACATGTTTCTTTCTTCTCTCCTTCTAGTTATTGTTTCTTAAAATTTGAGAATTTGTTCCAGATTCCAGGTTAAGAAAAAGCGGTTTTTCAAGAATTTTTCAACAATCTTGTTGTTTGGAATATTTGGCACAGTAATTTCGTTCTGCATCATATCACTAGGTAAGATCCATTTCAAACATTTGTCATTTTGCAAGTCTGATAATTGATGTTGTCGATTTATATATTGATAAAAAGAAGCAACAGCACAATCAAGTTTTTTATCTTATATCCTGTCAAAACAGAAAGATTCCAACTTATTTTGTTTGTATGATTCTTGTAGGTGTTTTTTGGATTTTTAGGAAAATTGGTGTGGAATCCCTGAGTCTCAAAGATCACCTAGGTGATTTATAGCAACTGTTTAATTTAATTTAATTCACTAATCATAGTTGATACTAGCGAATCTTAATTACCGCTTCCTGCATCTGCAGCTATCGGTGCCATAATGTCAGCAACTGACTCAGTTTGCACATTGCAGGTACACTAAATAAAGTTAAACGTTGGGATGAAAACAAGGTTGTTCTTGATAATTCCCTTATGTTGTTAATGCCTTTTCTTTTCTTGCAAGGTTCTCAGTCAAGATGAGACACCCTTTCTTTACAGTATAGTGTTTGGGGAGGGTGTAGTGAATGATGCTACCTCTATTGTGCTTTTCAATTCAGTTCAAACGCTGGATTTCCACAACATTGATGGCTTAACAGTCTTAAAATTGATAGGGACCTTCCTTTACCTCCTCTTCACAAGTACTGCTCTTGGTATAGCAGTAAGTCTAACTATCATAGTCTTTTCACTGCCAAATTTTGATTGCGCCTAGCGGTAGCAGCTTCTTGGCTCTTGCTTATTTTTTGCTTGATAAATTGAGGGATGATGTTTGTGGTTTGGATCTAAATGGAAATAATGCAATTTTTCAGGTGGGTCTTTTAAGTGCTTTTATCATAAAAACACTTTACTTTGGAAGGTGAGAAATGTCTTTCAGTTCTCTGTTTCATCTAATATTGCAATGGCCTCTTTCATATGTCTATATTTCTGTTCTCCAAATCCTTCGTCACATCTAAGTTTCTATGCACAGCATATGGTCATGTTTTAAGTCAAGAAGTTTAGGTAAATCAAAACTGTTAAACTTCTTAGGGAAAATGATGGTTTCCAATATTAGATAAAAAAGTAAAGAAGGTTTGTCTAAAATCAAAGGAGGGAAATGGCTTAGTCCAGTCTTCTAGTTTCATACGTGATCACAATTTTGGAGAGGCCATTAAGCTGACTTTTATTCATGTTGGACTTTGTGTATTCCAACCTGACTTGATTGTTGTCTTATCAACAGGCATTCTACTGATCGTGAATTTGCACTTATGATTCTTATGGCTTATTTGTCATACCTTCTAGCTGAGGTACTCACTATAAACTTCAAATGTTTCCTGGAAAAAGAAAGAGATGTGAAGTCAGTGAGGGAAAAATGTTTTATGCCCTATACATCTGAATGATAGCCATGCTCCCTCTCTTCCTATTCATCACTCATCATTTAGTAGATTAATACATGCCTCTAAATTTTCATTTTCATTCCTCTCACCTGAGTAGCCTTACCACTCGTCTGCTGTTACTTAGATTGAGTTTGGATTGAGTTTATATCTTCTCATTGGATGGGCTAGGGTTATCATCTTCTTGTCGAACCATCCTAAAATACCATTCACCTCAAAAATTCGAAAATTTCATCTTTTAGAGGACTGTGATGAGCTAATTTCATCAAGATGTAAACTGCAGAGAAAAAACAGAACAGAACAAAGAGCTTGTACCACTTGGATAAGTTGATTCCCCACTGGAATGGGATCATTGGTTGAATGTCAATTTATTTTTCTTCTTGCAGCTTCTAAATCTGAGTGGGATTCTGACAGTTTTCTTCTGTGGCATTGTAATGTCGCACTACACATGGCACAATGTTACAGAAAGCTCACGGATAACAACCAAGTAAGAGTAGAAACCTTTTTTCTTTCCACTTAAACTTGCAGAAACTTTGGTTCGTTTAACAGTTGTATCATGAGTTTCAGTGGAAAAAGTTATAATCTTCACGGTGGCTGATAATTTCAGGCATGCATTTGCAACAATGTCATTCATTGCAGAAACTTTCATATTTCTATATGTGGGTATGGATGCCTTAGACATTGACAAATGGAGAGAAAGCAAGGCAAGGTAAATCCTACCCATGATCTTTACAGTTTAGGCCTGAGAGTCTATGGAAATTTAGCATTTGCACAACTTGGTTGATTAACCTAGAAAAAGGACACAGTAGTTAACTTAAGCTTGTTGATGCGTGTTGGAATATATGTGCTCCAGCATCTAGATTGTTACTCTTAAATTATTTATTATCGCTGGAGGGTTTCATTCGAACACCATTTGTCACCTCTAACTTGTTTCACATCAATGATTCAGTGCAGGAACTTCAGCTGCCGTCAGCTCAACATTGTTTGCATTAGTGTTAGTTGGAAGGGCAGCATTTGTTTTTCCCATAGCAAATATCTTAAATTGTGTTCAGAAAAGCGAGAGCTCGAAAATTCATTTCAAACAACAGGTGATTATTGCATGCATGATCTAGCCAATTGCTATTATCGTGCAGTCATCGTACTCCAAACTGTGCTAACTGTTTGAAATCTCAGTTTATTATGTGGTGGGCAGGGTTAATGAGAGGTGCAGTTACAATTGCTTTATCTTATAACCAAGTACGTCATAAATTATTAACATGTTGCTTAAATTATGATGTTTGGTTTCTGGATTTCTCACTTTGTGCACTCTGCAATTACAGTTTGCAAGTTATATGAGGAAGTCCCCAGAATCTGCACTAATGATTACCAGTACCATAATCGTTGTTCTTTTCAGCACAATTGTAAGTTCTGTGTTTTACTGATATAACAGGAAAACATTATTTGCTCTTATTACTTGAGTTCCATTGCATGTTAAGAATTGCGAGATTATATTTGCTGAACTTGTTATAGTCTTAACACAGAAGTACAACGTTTCTGTTTTCTAAACAGGTCTGCGGTTCGGTAACGAAACCTCTAATTGAAGCAGTGCTGTTAAGACATAGAAAACCAATGGTTTCAGATTTCACTGATAACGTAAGCCTGGAAGACTTGAGGGTACTGTTACTTGAAAGTGGTGATCCAAGTAACAGCAACAACAATCAACCAGCTCGAAGGGCAAGTAGCTTAAGGTTGCTAATAAGACACCCCACCACAACTGTTCACTACTTTTGGAGAAAGTTTGATGACAGATTCATGAGACCAATGTTCGGCGGGCGGGGATTTGTTCCATTTGTACCTAGTACACCCACAGGTGCAGCTGATGAGAGTTCTTCTGCGTGAAGGTTTAGCACACAATTTTTCATCTTTTTATTATTCTGTCATATATTGAAGTGATAGAAAGCAGCAGCAAATTTCATTTTCCTTCTTTTAGAGTTAGGCTGTGTAATTATTCAAATGATCACACAAGCTTGTATTCTTTATGTTCGCTGTTACAAAAATTTTAGAAGAAAATGCTCTTCCCTTGAGTAATATAGCATCAAATTCGAAAATACGGAAAGGTTTCCTGATGATTCCATGACAAAAATGCTGAAAAACCATGCTTAAAATAGTCTCTCTGTTGATTTGTGCCCATATATATTTGATGAACATTGAAGAACAAAATCGCTGTTAACGAACATCGATTAACACAATGGCTAATCTATGGCCTATGGGTTTAGCCCAACAATAGATAAAAACATCGTTATAGAAAATGCTAGCTCTCTCTCTCTGGTTGACTACTTTCCATTGCCAAATTGGCTTAGCTACATGTAGTGGATAAATTTAAACACTAAATGAGGGAGTCTCTTTATGCAAAAAAAAGAGAGCAAGCAAACCTTTGTTAATCTGTAAACAGAGCTGAAACTGAAATGGCTCTCCCTCAAAAATGGATTTCTTTTCTTCCGTTTTTCTTGTGCATTATGCTGCGTTTGAGTACTATCGCTCTTGGTGTGACAAACTTGACAATACTAGATTTCATGTTGATATTTGTAGGGTTTTTTTTTTTTTTTTTTTGAGTAATTGTGGGTGTTCGGGTTAGTTATGCGCATTTCAACTAATTCTCCGATGCCTAGAAGTTAACAACTATATAAGCCTCTAGTGGCCTTGAAGCTTGTGGCACTCGAACTAGTGATTTCTAAAGAGCAAACTCAAGACCTGATCAATTAAATTATATTCTTTAGGGTTTGATAATTATGATTTTAATTGATGAGGTATTTGATTATAGATGTGGTGGAGGAACAAAGGTGATTTGAAATTAAAAAGAAAAATTAACTACCATTTAAAATTCATTTAAAATAAGATGAGCTAAAAATTAAAAAAATAATAAAAAAGATGGTATTCATTTAACTTTCAATAAAAAAAACACATAATTCATTCAACTTTCAATAAAAATAATGCGAATTGAAAGAAAAAACACATAAAAAAAGGTTTATTGTTATCAAGACCATGTAGCTTAGTTAATAGCAATCAAGTTCTTGTAAAACCAAATCTCCATCACATCTAAAGGCATAACATTAACTGAGTGATTCTCTCCCAAGATTTTTATTTTAATCACTGCAGTAACTATGAACCAACATGAAAACTTTTTACCTTTGCTGGGAAATCTAAAATGAGCTACCTTTGTCATCATTTTTGTCAGAGCACCACCAGGAATGTTACACGATCAGAGAGTGAGAGAGAGCAATTTCTTCCGAAATTTATGTAGCGGATAGCATAAATCTTCCAGGCTTGAATATCAGCTGCATCCTAAAGCATTTTCCAAAAGAGAGAACAACATTTTAACATGAAACATCTATGGTATCTATCTAGTTAAACCATTTATATACTTATTAAACCAAACTTGAGAGGTTAACTTCAGACACTTGTGACTTGAAGGTTGATCTAGATCGAGTTTCTAGTTGAATTGAACATGACATTAACTTAGTTAACCTGATTGATTTAGAAGATGTTTGAGAATGTGATAATAGTTATTTTTTAAAGTATTTTTCGCTTGAAAATGCATCAAAATAATTTTTTTTATTTTTTAAAAATTATTTTTGATATTAGCACATAAAAATGATTTGAAAACACTGTAAAAATATTAATTTGAAATAAAAATAATTAATTTAATTTTAAAATACAAAAATAAATAAATTCTTAACTGAATTTACAATAATTTTATTTATCCAATCAACCTCGGCTTAAACCTAAGTTAATATTTTTTAAAAAGAACTTGTTGAACTAAAATTAACCTCATGACTAAAAACCAAATCTTTTTTCAGTGATAGCCCAAATCATGAAATTTATCGAAAGCACAGCACATTGCTTAACCTAGTGACCAGCCCAATAAACAAGGTCAAGCCCATAAATATAAGGCACGCAGACTTTCAGTAGCATATATTTTTCATCCTTAAACCCTTCAGCTGCTGGAACAAAAACCTCTCTAATCAGATCAGTGCATTTTTGAAGAGGCTACACATGATCAGTAAAGATGGCCCTATTTAGAAGATTACAAGCAATTCGTGCACTTAATCAAACCATTGGGATTCGAGAATCTTCTTCTTATCTGTGAGTACTATTCTTCATTTCTTATTGCTCCTTTTGGTTTCGTAGAAAATGCGAGAAAAAGAAAATGAAAAGTTAAGTTTGAGTTTTGAGTGGAAAGTTTTCGTCTTTTTGACTTGGAAAGAAAACCCATTTGGATATATGTCTTGTAAGGGTATGTGAGAGGTTTTTGGTTGAGGCTATGTTTGGTTGCTGAGAAAATGCAGGAAAAGGAAAAGTTTCAATTTCGAATGCAAAGGTTCCATTTTTCACAATATACAGAGCTATAGCTGTTTGGCTGTAGTTCATGAGGATAGATTTCTTGTTTTATACTCGGTTTAATTGGTTTAAGAGACAGACTGGGAATTGCGAAGAAACTGTTGAATCTGGATATGGTGTTATGTTGTATAAGTATAACAAAAGTAAAAAAAAAAAAGGCTTTGTTGGGTTTTTTCTTTCTTTTTTATATTATTTGCAGAAGAATTTGATAAGTTAATCACGTTTTCAGTTTTATTTCCATTGCATTACTTACATCGTCTAGAACAAAACGATCTTTTCTTCTTATAATTTCATGGGAATTGGAGTTAAATTGTGTTTGAAGGTAGTTTTATGAAAAATGTTGCTCTTTGTCTACTCAGACTTGGGAGCTCAAGAAGCTACTCCAGTAGCTCCACTGATATTTCAAATGGTAAATTGTTTTTTTTTTTTGGCATTCATTATTAGTAGTTTAATTTATCTTAAATTTAATGAAGAATTTCGTTGATTACATGTTGTTTTGCGCTAGGTATTAAACTTAATTCCCCAAGATTTTCTTCTTGCTTATATAATGGCCGCAATGCTCTTCCTTGGACTCATAGAAGTACAATGACTCTACGTTCTACAATGGTAAATTTATGGAACATAAAATCTAGGTGAAAACAGGTGTAATTTTTTATTTATGATTGGAGTTTTTGCAGTGTCGACGCTTCAAATGTCTAATTGTTTGAGAGAGGATACTGTTCTTATTAATTTGATGTGTTCTATTTCTTTCAGGCCATGGAGTTATCAATCTTCTTAAATGACAAGAGGTCGGCAACAACAAAAGTGAATGCCCCCCCACAAGCACGACAGATGGTGTGCCATGTTTACCATTTAAAATGTCATTTATTACTCTTCCTTTCAATTTGATTTCGGAAATGGTTTCAATGTTCATGATGTAGAACTTTTATAAGCAATCAAGTCAAACAAAAAGAAAAGTAAAGAGTGAAATAGTTCAGGGAGAAGATCCCTGCAATATGCAAGGATTTGAGTACAATAAATAGTATTTAGTAGACTAGTCATTAGCTTCAGAGCAGAGATATGTGTATCTCCCTTGGCTTTCTTACACTTTAAGTCTTGATGATTACTTAAATAAAAGTCTCATTCTGAGCTCAGTTAATTGTTCAAAAGGCTTACTGGTCTAGCTGTAAACTTGTATGAATAAACTTATTAGATTTAAATACGGTACTTTAGTTGTGAAACTGCATTTCATTGTTCAACTTACTTGTACCATATCTCGTCCATATTCTCTATATAATCTGTTTGCAGCAGAAAAAATTAGAACCAGAAATGATGCTTCAGTATGCCAGATCAACAAAATCTTACAGTTTTGTGAGCCTTTATATAATGTAAAACCATAAAACAAGCATAGATTTGTGTTCCCTGATGGAGGTAGAACATGCATTGTAGTTTGGTAGTTTAGTTTGGGTGGCGTATATCCCATCTTCTCCATTGAACTTATGCATGTCCAGGACTGTCATTTGGTTCATTCAGTGCTTTTTCTGGCTAATCACTTTAACAGATTAGAAATTTTGCGTCAATATTTTATTCTTATATAAGAACTTGTGTCTGAACTTGCTCCTGTTACAACTTTCTTGGATGTCCTATTATGGAGTAAGACAATAACTTGATGACTTGCTTATTTAATAATATATGCAGGGATCTCTTAAAGTGTCCATTTCAAGTCCTGGATTCATATATGAACCGTATGCTCCTCGTGATACAATCTCATTCTGGCGGAGGTTAGTTGGATGTTAGAATGAAACTCCCCTCTAGATGTGGCTGAAGAATGGTTTAGTTGGCAGACATGCCCTCTCTTCCAAAATGTCAAACCACTGAAAATTTCTTCCATGTTGAACTAATTATTGTTTGAACCAAATTAAACTCGGTAAATGACTTGGTGACAATGCTAGATAGTCACATAAAGTCACAGTATAAAATTTTTGTTTTTGTTGATAAATAATCAATGTATTAGATGCATTTGAGGATTTGACTGTTGAGGCTACGTGGCAGTGTTTAGGAACACGATTGAAACAGCATTTCCTAAAATTTGATTTTTTTTTTTTGCTTAAAATTATTTTTTTTATGTTTTCAGATCGTTTTGATGTGCTGATATAAAAAATAATTTTAAAAAACTAAAAAAACATTATTTTGATGCATTTTCTATTGAAAGGCACTTTGAACCATAACCGTTACCGTTACCGTTACCATATTCTCAAACACCTTCGTAGAGGATGAGGTGGGGTGCACAAAGATTAGAATTCTCAGCTCATTCAGGCCATATAGGAATTCTTCTAAGAAGTTCTTTACATTTTATTTTGATTGTATGGCAGTCAGCTTTCTTCTTTATGTTGTCTCCTTATACTGGAATGGTATTCGTCTGAAATTAGTTGAAACTTCTAGCTAACTTCACCAGTTAGTGGTTTGCTTTTCTCCCGCACTCTCTTAAGAATGTAATTAGATTTCATAGTTCCTACGTCATCTGTTGAACAGTTAGCTCAAGTTCCCAGCCATCAGCACCTTTTTTCTTCTTCTCTTGTATCAGATGGTTCACAAAAAGCGGCTGGAGAAGAACAAAAAACGACATCATTTTAGAGGTGGCTATCTTGTTTGTCATTAAATTTGTAGCATTTATTTCTCCCACAAATCAACTTACTGATTGGATTTATTCAGACTTATTTTCTCTTCAAGCATTCTAGAATTGGTTTTCATGTAAATCATATCCCGATGTGGGCTTATTGTCACCTGAATTAACTTTTTTTATTCTCATTTGTGCAGCTCAAAAATGCCTATGCTATTGTTAAGTTAAGAAAAACTGGATACTCAAAACATAAGTTTTACGTAGAAGCCATCAAATTATACAAAGAGGTATCCTGATCTTTGTATTTCCAATTCCGACCTAACCATTAAAGTCTCTCTCTGGTTACTTTGTTTTGTAACTACACTACTGGATTCAGATCACATGCTTGTTTTCCTTGTGTCTTCTTTTTGGGGGTTTCCAGATAAACACTCTACTGGCAAATGGTGACAAAACAGCACTCAGAAAAGCAGTTACAGAGAAAATGTACTCCGTATGCACTGTCCCTTTTCCTTCTGTCACACTCCTGCTTTTTTCAGATTCAACTCTTTATTTTCTGTTCAGTTATGCTGCTTTCTGCCTTTGCACTTTAATCAAACTTGGCTTAACATACAGATTGTCTCTTGAGTCATTATTATCAGTTATGTTACTGACAGGAACTCAAAAATGAAATTAAACAAAGACAGTCTGCATGGAATATGAGCAAGCTTTATTGGGAGATGATTGAACCAGCTGTTCTGATACGAACTTTGCGAGCTCGACTGGCAAGTATTAACTTTTTTTCTTTACAATATTAATCCACATCACACTGGTCTTCAATGAAGACAACAACTACCAAATAGTTTGCAGTTTACTTTAACATAGAAAAAGATGGCACTCTGCATGTATACTTGTCCCTGAGCTGAGGTCATTCAAATTTGGGACTCGTCCTTTTCCTTTGTACTGACTACACTTGCCTTTCTTTCCTTCCATATTTACAGATTGGTGTTGATAAGAGCGATCTCAATAAAGTTTTCATACAGCTAACACTTGAGATCAAGACAAAGCAGGTAGAATTACTGTACAGGAAGGAATCTTTTTCTGTTATGTTTTGTCATTTTCTACATGTTTGTTTTATTGCCTAAATATGCGCATGACTTGGATGTTAACCAAGGAAAATTCCTCATGGTTCAGCTTCTTCAAATACGCAGCAATATTGATCCTTGTGAGGCTATTTCGTGCAATAGCAGAACCATTCATGATCGGTGACTGTAATTTTAGATCTTTTACAGTGTTGTGACCAACAACATTATAGAAGACAAAGTAAATGCAACAGAGTTTACTAATTTACATGTTTAGTTGGTTGCTATATGAGTATTGTCATTGTTTCCACGACACCGTGATGTATATTAAAATTAGTTGCAAAATGGAGGATTTTGTTGTTACATGGAAATTATGGCCTGATTGTCATGTTTCAAACTACTATCCTCATGCCTGTCTGCCTTTTCTCATTAAACATTTTGCATTGACAATTTGGAAGACTTACATATTGCCTATCCCTTGCAGAAGTTCGAGGCATATGATTCTAAAGGAGCCAGAGTTGCTGGAGATAAAAATAAGGAGGTAGGCTTAATTGCATAATTATCCTTTTGGTTTTGTCCAGCCTATTTTATTAGTTCTATCCTATACTTGGAACTTTTCTTTTCGTCTATAACATTGCAATTAAAACCTGCTTGAAATCTTATTTGAAAAATGTTTATCATTCAATTCTTTGTGTGCAAAAAATAGTTTTTCTGCCATTTGATAGAACTCATGTAGGATATGGATTCTACAATTTGGATGGTTGACCAAGGGATGTCAGGCCCCAGTTGAACATCGAAGCTTACCCTAGCTCCATCATTTATTTTGGTAGTAGTTAGCGGGCATCTCCTGCTTGCCATGTGACATTTCACTTGAAGAAACACTCATGTTCTGTTTGATTTTTTCAAAACCATAAAATGTTCAAGGAATTGCAAACATAATGTGATGGTTTGAGCACAACATTCTATCAAAATTTTGTGCTTGAGTCTATCATTTAGCATTTTCCCCATCTCCTCCGAATTATGATTGATGTCTAGTATAATTTCCAGATCCTTGTCCGCGAAATCTGGGTATTTGAGAAATCCCTTTTTCACCCTGGAGCTTACTGGCGGCTTTGTGGACGAATTAAAGCATAAGCTGGCTTTTTGTGATGAGCGAAGCTAGCTTTTTGTGATGAGCGATCAAAGACCAAGTTCTGCCGATGAATAATCTTTCTTCTTCAATTTTGTAAACTGAAGACAACTGTAATAGATTTTGAGTATCATGGCATGCATTTTTTTTTACGAGTTCAATTTGTGTATTGAATTTCTACGAAATAATAAATTGACTAGCATCTTGCCATTTTCCATAACTAATCACCCTCCCCTTCAGAATTCAAAAGCCCTAGGAAGCATTACTGCATCATGGAGATAAGAGACAGGAATTGATAAATGTTGAAGGCTAAAAGACTAGCAAGTAACATTTATGAGTTGTTGGAGGAATTTATTAATTCTTAGCATAATATTTTTTTTTAATTTCATGATGAGGAGTATCCTTTGATCAATTTATTTTATGAATTGAGACTAATTTTCTTTTTCAAACAATCTTAGAAGAATGGATTTACCTGGTTAAAATCCTCTGAAATTTTGAATTTAATTTAGAAGCTTTAATGAAATATCATATTTAGAATTATTTTTTAGAATCAAGAATTGAATTTCAAATAAAATTCAATTTCTAAAAATAACAGAAAAGGAAATAACTAATATTTTTAAAACACTTATTTATCTTCTTCTTTTTTTCTTGATAGAGTTTTGAAGTAACAAAAAGAAGGTGATGAAGTTGAATCCTATATTTTCTGTGAATTCAACTTAATTATTGACTCGATGAGTGGATTTATTTGCCTTGTGTGCCACGATTTTATGGCTATGGCCAATTAATGATAATTTTTGCCTAGTCCCACGAGTGTGAGAAATGTATAAAACCAAGGACGAGGGAACGAAGGCTGCACCAGCCATATCAGTACCAAGAAGAAGATTATGCAGAGAGCCAGAGACCAGCAGGCGGGGGAGAATTCCAAGTAGTATTCAACAGTATCTGCAACTCCAACTTTTGCAAGGTAGAGTCAGCAGAATTTACTCTTGCGGAAGGCAAGATTAGAAGAGCATCTCCATGGTCTTTGAAGAAGAAAACAAATATCACCAATCAATGCACAACTAGGATCGATGAGTAGGAGTCAGTCTGCCCAGAATAGTTTTAATTTACTAATACTAATAGGAATATATAAGTTTAGGCTTAGGAATATTTGAATCGAAGTATGAGGATATGAACTGGGATTACTTGTTTTAAAGTCTTAAAAGAAGTGACAACCTAGAATAATATTCTTTATCGAAATAAATAAAAACAATTGAATGATAAATCTTTGAATACGATTTGAACCATTGAGGATTTAAATATAGATTGATACTCGAAATTCAATCACAATCCGTTTACAACCTATCTGGGAAACACAGCAAAATTTTGCCAACCCTAGTTTCTATTCGTAGCAACAGTTGCAATGAACACTCGACTTGCCTTCTGATATTCTTCCAGCCACCTTTTGCTTTAAGCAGAAGTAGAATTAGCAGACCTCTTTCGTTTAGGGTCATAATTCCCTTCGAGTAATGTCTTCCTGCTTCCTGCTAACCTCTACTTGTAAGAAAAGCACAGCCCATATCGATCAACTCATCATTCAACAAAATCCCCCTCCTCCTCCATTCCATTCACATCCATCAACTTTGAAATGGATAAAAAAGAGCACCGATTCCATTCTCTTGATATTTGCAACAGGCTCTACAACTTTGTCCCGAATATTGTCTCAGAACATGCCTTCAAGACTGTGAAATTAGGCCATCCTATGGCTCAAAACTTAGCCAAACCACAGAATGGAGCTATGGCTAGGGCTATCCATGCATGAAAGTGGTCAAGGGGTGGCACCAGTTTGTGAAGATGTAAAACAAGCCAATTATAGTTTGAAGAACTCGGACACTTTTGCCTCATCTTGCTACTCTAGCAATGATCATGAGCAAGATGGCAAGGAGCTCCATGCCACAAGAGGAAGCACCATTGCCGTATTCACTTGTGCCTCGAGCAAAACCAGCCAAGATCAAGAAAAATGTTATGCACATATGAGAGGGTAGAGGAGATAGACACGAGGACGAAAATGAAAAGGAGCACATCAACTGAAAAACTGCCTTCAATTGACCCGGAAGAAGATGTTGTTCAACCAGTAAAATCAATATTTCCTCAACATTGCCAGTACCACGCAACCAAAACATACTACAAAGTAAAAATTCAAATAAAATCGATATGAATTCATCAAATCAAAAACGAAAAAACAAGGTTGAGTGACCAAAAGAAAAAAAAACATAAACTCTTTTCTTTACTGTGCAAATTAATCTATGATATTAGCGATAAAAAAAACTAAATATTTTTTTAAAATTTAAATTTGATCTTTAAAGCTCTAATTCTTTTAAATCAATAAAATTTAATTTTATTATGTTAAATCGAGAATCAACTGAGAGAATCAACTGAATGATGAAACATCCCCCAACACTACGAATCTTCCATACGCATATATAAAATAAGTTATTATAAATGTTTTTCACTCAATTTAATATTAAAAATTAATTTAAAAATTTAAAATAAAAAACAATTAGGAAAAAAACTTTTATTGTGAGAAACCACTAACTCCCTTTATTTTTTATTTTTTAATTAAATCGATCAAAATTTAATCTTGATTTGAAAAGTCTGGCAAAAAATATCCTAAATATAAAATCAAAGAAAGAAAAACTATAAAAAGAAATGGAGGGGGCCAAGGGGCATCAGCTATGATGTTTTTCCTTTGAGGGGGTCCTTAGGGTTGAATAAAGAACCGAAACCTTGCCAGATACAACCAATAAGTACATTTCTGGGAATAAAATAAAAGTAATATACATAGCATAAACTCCTTACAACTACAACCTTCCAATCTCACTAATAAATTATTGACTTTCTACTCTCGATATATATTTTTTTAATATTACCCCTTCACTCTTGTCTTGTTGCATTTTTGGATGTTTATGCCCTGTTTGAGAATGTAGCACAGAGATTTACTAAAATTATATATTTTTAATTACATTGTTTTATCTTAAAATAAATTTTAAAAAATAAAAAAAATATTAATTTAATATATTTTTAAGTTAAAAAGCATTTTAAAAGCAGGCACAACACTCTTAAATACCCCTATGTCATGGGGGATTAGTTGTTTATTTCATAATTATACTCTCAATATTTTCTTAATATGATCCCTCTACTTTCTTTTTTTTTGACAAAATCTAATATACTTGTCACTGAAAATTTGGACAAAATCTTATTGGAAGGGTGATTTTAAGAAAAAGTTTATAGTAGAGGGATGAGATGAAAAAAGAGTAGAGGGATCACATTAAGAAAATGTCAAGAGTAGAGGTACGAAATAGGAGACTAATTCCAGGACATAAACATCAAGAATTCATTAAAGTAATCAAAATGTAATAAAACAAGAGTCCTAATCCAATTCTTCTTTCTCTTTGCCAAAAAAGAAAGCCAACATGGGCATCTCTTATTCATCCCCTCTTTCACCGTCTCTTTCCACCACTACTCTTAACATCACTCATTCCTCTCTTTTCCCCTGCACAGCAAAAGCAAACCCAGGAACAGTATCAGATTCTACTTTTAGTCACACCAATAATATCAGCTTGAATAATCTCCAAAAACCCACAAAAAAGTTTGGATCTTTTTATTATTGTTCACATAACACCACCTGTTTAGGCTCAAAGATTGTACCTTTGAAGTGTTTTGACAAAGCAAGGGAAATGGAGACTCAAGAGGGAATTGCTCAAAAACCCACGATTGATATTCATGGTATTGATGAAGAGTTGGTTCAAAAGATGGTCTATGATGCTCTTGTTTGGAGTTCTCTTCATGGCCTTGTTGTTGGTGATAGAAGCGTTCAGGTCTGTGGATATATGTCTTTCTGTCAATGAAATTTAACATAATTCAGAGTCATGGTTATGAATGATTGAGCTCTTTGGATTATTGTTTTGATTCACCATGAAGTGAGAGTGTCCTAAATATATATTGGTAGCGATTGCTTGATTAGTTGATAATCATTTGGATAATCGTCTGGTATGTTCTCTCCATTAGTGTTCATGATAATAGTGAAAGCCAAAAGTTTACTTTTGGTTCACCCAAGTTTTGTTTAGTGTTGGCATCAAGCTAATAGCATAGTGTATTTGTAAGGTAAGATAGGAATAATGGTATTATTGGATTTGTAGAGATCAGGAAAAGTACCAGGAGTGGGCATGGTACATGCGCCATTTTCCCTGTTGCCTATGACATTCCCAGAAAGTCATTGGAAGCTAGCATGTGAAGTAGCACCTATCTTCAATGAGCTCATTGATCGTGTGAGTTTGGATGGGAAATTTCTACAGGATGCTTTATCCAGGTACTTTGAGTTACGCATACCTAAATAATTCGCTTTCTTTTGTTTCCAAAGCAAGTAGCAATTATTCCACTAGGCTATCATTTCTAAGATCATGGCCTGATACATGTCTCTTCAGTGCGTCAATCAAAATATCAAATACGGTTATTGGCCCCTTTTGCCAACTTATAGCTGGAACCTTTGGAGTTTTGGTCTGCAACATGTTCGTCTTACCACATTTTGTTTTGCTGAACTTTCTAAATCATTTTCAGAATATTTTGTTACTAATTGTTGTGGTTCCCGTGCATTGCTCAGCTTCATCTCTTTTAATTCAGGGTGTCATTTTTGTTTGTTTGAAATTTACTCAATATATTGGTAATCCATGTGAACTGATATTTTTTTTCTGAAACCGTAGAACGAAGAAAGTGGATGCCTTTACATCGAGACTTATAGATATTCATTCCAAGATGCTAGAAATTAACAAGAGTGAAGTAAGTTTATTTCAGTTAGGCATTTATATGTATCATGTTTGTTAGCTTTGGTTTGTTTAAATTGGATTTAGGGAAACAACTGATTTTCATATGGTTAGTAGATGCTGATTTCTTTTGAACACTTATGCAGGAGATACGCTTGGGTTTACATCGATCAGATTATATGCTTGATGAACAAACTAAATTACTCCTCCAAATAGAGCTAAATACAATTTCATCTTCATTTCCTGGCCTCAGTTGTCTTGTCAGTGACCTTCACAGGTTAAGGAACTTATATTATCTCTGAATTTTTGTACTTTATTCTTAGCTATAGTAGCTTTTACTTGAGTTTTGGCTTGGAGTTGAGTTTAAGGACATTATAGATACTTTTTTGTTTTAATTTTTTTTCTTATCATGGTGATACTGGATTTAATGTCTAGTTATGAATTTGGTCATGGTTTGGCAGATAACATCTAAAAGTAAGCAGTGAAGTAGATTAGGCTTGTTATGGGTAAATTTCCATGTTTCATTGAGTTTGGTGCTGCAGAGTTTACAGAGGAAGCAGCTCGGCAGAGTTTTCAGTTGTGAAATCAAATATAGCTCATGTAAACCAGAGGCAGGGTATAGGGTTTAGAATAGCCTAATAGTCACAGGTTTTGTAGCATCCATTTGACGTAGCTTTGAATTTTGTTCCATATATTTTGCCTGGGACATTTCAGTCAGTTTCCCCACACTGTCAACCCGCTCACCTTCATTAAGTGACATTGAACATCATTATTGTTTTCCAGCCTATCACATCTGTATGCTGAAGTCTTCTAACATTAAGGTGTGCTATGACGCACAGAACTTTGGATTGCAACCAATCATAAGTTCACAAAAGGCAAGCAACCAAGAAACGTAACCTTTCTGTTTATTATTGCAGGAGCTTGCTTAAGTACTATGGAGAACATATTGGATTAGATTCCAGTAGAATACCTGGAAACACTTCTGTTGATAAGTTTGCAGAGGCGTTGGCTAAAGCTTGGACTGAGTATAATAACCCTAGGTTGGATCTGAATTAATGGCTCTTCGTTTCTTTCTGCTTCTAGACTGTCTTGGTTAGTAATTTGTCAATATGTTGCACAGGGCTTTGGTTCTGGTGGTTGTTCAGCCTGAAGAACACAACATGTATGATCAACATTGGCTTTGTGCAGCATTGAAGGAAAGATATCCTTTTCACTTGCAATATTGTCTCTCATGTGTGGAGTTCCCGTATTGTTACTGAAATATGTTTTCTTATCACAAAGAAAATCGAGATATAGTTATGGATAGAGTAAATACAGACAAGTTTTTTTTTAATGAATATCAAAAGTTTGAAAAGTGATGAAATGTTCATCAATTCCAAAATTTATTTATTGGTGAAGCACAACATTTCAGAAATCACTTTCCAGATAATTAAATTTTAGCCAAAAAGCTTTCCATGGAGTTCAAAAGTGATTTGTTCCTTAGCTTTATAACACACATAATGTCACAACTATTCGGAAAACATTGGCAGAAATAGACAAGGATGGGGAAATTCTACCAGATGGAACTCTTCTTGTGTATGTAACTTCCTTCATGCCATGGAAATCTAATATCACCTTTCTAGAAGTTTTCTATGTTAGTATTCTAACTTTAATATGCTAAACATGCATTTGCAGAGGTGGAAAAGAAATTTCAGTTGTTTATTTTAGAGCTGGTTATGCACCTACTGATTATCCTTCAGAAGCTGTAAGAATTTATTCATTTTTTTTTATTCTGCTGCTGCTGCTTGCTATCTTGATTCAAGTATGCTCCAAAAGATACTGATTTTTACCTTCAAATGTTACTTCTATGAATAAAGAATGTTGTTACCTGGAATATGATTGATATTATACGGGTGTTTGATGCTCATTGTTTTCTAGGAATGGAGAGCTAGGGTACTTATGGAGCAGTCATCAGCTGTCAAGTGCCCATCCATATCTTATCATTTAGCTGGAACCAAAAAGATTCAACAAGAACTTGCAAAACCCAATATGCTTGAAAGGTAGTAAATTTTTGCAAGATAAACTCTTCCACCTTTTTCCAAATCATTTTTGGTTTATGTAATTTCTTTTTTGGCAAATGTCCTCTAAGGATGTTTACCAGAGGCTGAAAAAAAGAATTTGTAATTGTCTAACGCATGTTATTTGCTAAGTGAAGTTGGAATCTAACCTTGTGGCTCATAAGGTGAATGATTTTCTTCTTTTTTGACCACAACAACTGCCAAATCTGTATATATTAGTGGCATATGCCTTTGCTTGGAGGCCTGTTGATCTAGCCATCTAGGTTTGCCTCAAGAAACATTATAACACGTTTTCAAGTGCCAATTGGTTAGAATTTGAAAGGTATACTCTACCCTTGCAAATGTTTCTGGGTAGATGGATTCTGGTTGGAGAGTATGAGTAGCTCATTGGTCCCTTAAATTTTAGAAGAGAAGCAGCATTCACTGCTCTCAATTGGTGATCCCTTAAACATTGATTTTGTATTTTCGTAGATTTCTAGAGAACAAAGAGGACATTGCCAAATTGCGGAAATGCTTTGCTGGATTATGGAGTCTGGATGATTCAGATATCATCAAAAAAGCCATTGAGAGGCCTGATCTCTTTGTGATGAAGCCCCAAAGAGAAGGCGGAGGTCTCTTATTTCTGAATTCACTTTGATATTCTTCTTGTTGCTGTTGGGTTTGGTGTTTTACAGACAATGAGATCATTTCCTTTCAGGAAACAATATCTACGGTGATGATGTGAGGACAAACCTTCTAAGATTGCAGAAAGAAGGAAGCGAAGAGGATGCTGCTTACATCCTAATGCAAAGAATTTTTCCTATGGTTTCGCCCACATTTTTGGTGCGTGAGGGCATTTGCCACAAAGATCATGCCATATCAGAACTTGGAGTATATGGTGCTTACTTGAGGTATGTAACCCGTGCATCAAAATATGTCACTATATGGTTTTTTTCTATTAAAATATTTGTATATTTTT
>Ga0307514_10002190_pt1 | contig 20986 bp, 20 predicted proteins | sample 16_EM_MG_FD_203088 | JGI IMG/M metagenome (GOLD analysis project Ga0307514, IMG submission 203088) | Populus trichocarpa ectomycorrhiza microbial communities from riparian zone in the Pacific Northwest, United States - 16_EM | ecosystem: Host-associated > Plants > Roots > Unclassified | place...
CCGCCGAGCAGGCCCAGCAGCGTGCTCTTGCCGCTGCCGCTGGGCCCGTGCACGAAGATGCGCTCGCCGGCGTGGACTTCGAAGTGCTCGATGTCCACGCAGGGTGCTTGATCGCGGTTCCAGCGGAACCGCAGCTTGTCGACGCTGACGAGGGGCTGCTGCATCGCGAGGCCTACCACTTGACCGCGCGCTGGCCGGCCGACAGCACCGTGGCCGACTGGCCCTTCGGGCCGACGACCTGCACGTTCAGCTTGCGAAGGCCGGGGAAGGCCTGCAGCAACCGCACGTCCATGCCGGTCAGCTTCTCGGGTGCCGCACAACGCCAGCCGAAGCTGGCATCGAGGTCGGCGTGGCCGTCTTCGTCTTTCTTGGCCTCGGGCTGCGCAGGCTTGGGTTCGCCGAGCAGCTCGGGCGCCAGCGCCGCCGATTCGAGCTGAACCGACGACAAGGTGCACTGCGCCGCCGCCGTGGGCACGAAGAGGTTCTGTGCCTGGCGCAGCTTCGCGGCCATCGCCCGAACGGCGCCGCGTTCCTTGTCGGTTCGCGGCGCGTGCTCGAAGCCGAGCACGTTGTCGAGCGGGCTTTCCAGGGCGACGTCGAGCTGGTTGCCGTCGACAGTGACGCGCAGCTCGGCAGCGCCATGGACATGGGCGCCGGGCTCGTGGGCAGACGCCGCGAAGCACGCGAGAAGCGTCGCGGCGGCCCATGAGATATGCAATGAACGATTCATGGCAATGGACTCCAGTCGGGCGATGGTCAGAACGTGAACGGCTTGCTCAGCGTGACGTACAAGGTGCGGCGCGGGCCGTACTGCGGCGCGCCGACACCGATGCCGCTGCCGTCGCGCAGCTGGTAGCTGCGGTCGAACAGGTTGAGCACCGACACCCGTGTGTCGACCTTGCCGAACGAGCCGAGATCGAACGGCCGGGCCACCGATGCGTTCACCTGCGTGTAGCTGGGCAGGTGCTCCGAGTTGGCGAAGCCGTTGCGCAGGCCGCTGCCGTACAGCACGTCGCCGCCGACCACGGTGCTGTCGCCGAAGCGGTACGACACGCCGGTCGAGACGGCCACGGTCTGGTCGTGGTCGAGGTGGACCCAGTTGTTGGCGATGTAGTCGAGCTCGTCCTGTTCGAAGTTGAACTGCCCGGTCTCGACGCCCTTGCCGAGTGCGCGCGAGACGGTGACGTTGGCGTAGCCGGAGAGACGCTCGTCCTTGTAGGAGGCCGACAACTCGATGCCGTAGATCTTGGCCTTCTCGAAGTTGAAGGCCGAGTAGATCAGCGCATTGCCGAACTGGCCTTCGTCCTGCAGGTGGCGGACCTTGCGGTAGTAGCCGTCGGCGCCGAGGGTCACGCGCGGCGTGAGCTGGTGCGAGATGCCGGCGTCGAGATAGTCGGAGCGTTCCGAGCGAACGGCGGTGTTCGCATCCGAGGGCAGGGCGTTGGTCGTGCCCTGGAATTTGTCGATCGAGGTGATGTCGATCTTCTCGGTGGGCGGCGGCGTGAAGTAGCGGGCGTAGCCGGCGTGCACGCGGGTGTCGTCACCCAGCTGGTAGGTGAGGCCCAGGCGCGGGCTGAGCTGCGACTCGTCGACCACCGTCGACACCTTGTCGTAGCGCACGCCGTAGTTCACCGTGAGCGCCTTGCTCGGCTGCCATTCGTCTTGCAGGTAGACGCCGTAGAGGTTGCCGCTCAGCGAGCCGTTGTCGCTGATGGTGACCGGCGTGGTGCTGGTCTGGTTGCCGTCGGCATCGGCCGCGAACACCGTCGAATCGTTGGCGACCGTGCCGCGCTCGTGCTGCAGGAAGAGGCCCGCGCGCAGCGTGTGTTGCGCGTTGAGCCGGTCGCTCAGGTCGAACTGCATGCCGGTGGCGGTGTTCTTGCGCAGCACGTCGGCGGCCACGCCGTTGTAGGTGAGGTCGCCGACCGGGTCGGGCTGGTAGTGCACGTCGCTGTAGCGGCGGAACAGCGAGACCTGGTAGTCGACGTTCTTGGCGAAGCTGGACTGGAACGAGACCACCTGGAAGTCGTTGCGCTCGCGCTGGTTCGCGTTCAGGTCTTCGGAGGCGACCGGGGCGGCCCCGGCCATCGTGAAGGTGGGCGTCTCTCCGGTCACGTTGGGAATCTGGAACTTGCTCTGCGACTTGCCGAGCATCACGCTGACACGGCTGTCGTTGTCGAGCAGGTAGCTCAGGTAGGCGAAGCCCTTGCCCTGCTTGGTTTCGTCGTGCAGCGCGTCTTTCGTCGACATCGGGTTCTCGATGCCGACGTCGTTCTGCAGGTAGGAGCCTGTCACGAAGTACGACAGGTTGCCGGTGGTGCCGCCCACGTTGACGCTGGTTTCGCGGTGGCCGTGGGTGCCGACTGTCAGGTCGACACTGCCGCCATTGGCCATGTCGGCGCCCTTGCTGTGGATGTCGACGATGCCGGCCGTGCGGTAGCCGTACTGGGCGGGCAGGGCGCCGGTCAGCACGCTGATCTGGTTGGCGAAGCGCGTGTCGAGTACCTGGCCGAATCCGCTGATCGACTCCGGGATCACGACGCCGTTGAGCCGGTATTGCAGGTTCGCGTGGTCGCCGCGCACGTGCAGCTGGCCGTACGAGTCGCCGACAACACCCGGTGCCCGCAGGATCACCTGGTTCAGCGGCGTGGCGTTGCCGAGCGGCATGTTGGCGATGTCGGCATCGCTGAAGCGGTAGACGGTGCTGCCGGTCTCGGGTGAGAGCGAGCTGCGCGCCGCATCCAGCTTCTGCCGGGTGCTGACCACTTCGACGCGATCGAGCTGCTGGGCCGAAGCAGGGGCTGCAGTGGCGGTGGCAGCCGGCGTTGCATCGTCGGCATGGGCGCTGGCCGCACCGAGCGCGAGTGCAATGGCTGCGGCGATGGGCTGCAGAGCGTGGGGGCGTGATGGGAAATTCATGTTCTGTGCGTCACTGAAAGGCGGGCGACAAGGGCGCCGGGCCAGGGGTCGGGCAACACATCAATGCCGTCGATGCGAACGGCAGGCGGGCCTCAGGCCCGAAAAGGTGATGTGCGGAAAGGGAGCCGGCCGGCGCTCAGGCCGGCCAGCGCAAGCTCAACCCAGGGCGGGTGGTGCGCGCGACAGATAGGCCACCAGGGCGGTGGCCAGGGAAGGGGTCGTCAGCCGAAAGAGAGGCTGGACGTGCTCGAAAGGATCAGGAACCGCCAGCGCGGGCGGCAGCGCTGGCAGTGCGGCGCCGAATGCCACCAGGCCATCGCAGGCGCCGCAGTGCTCGGTGGCGGGCACCCCCTTCTTGGCCTGCGTGGCCTCGACGGCATGCGACAGCCAGTGCTGCGTGGCGTGCTGCTGAGAGAACAACAGCAACAAGCCGAGCGCCACATGGGCGAGCAGCCTGCGCAGGTTCAGCGCGGCATTCATCGGGCACGGCCCTGTTGGGCACGTGGAGCGCGAGCGCGCTTCACGGGCTGTTGGCAGTCGGCGCAGCGCCCGTAAAGCGTGAGCTCATGGCTTTCGACAGTGAAGCCTGCGGGTGCGAGCTTGGCCAGGTTGCCGGGGCATTGGTGCACGTCGAACACGCGGTCGCAGGCGCTGCACTGGAAGTGATGGTGGTGCTCGTGCTGCGCCGATTCGTAGCGCGGGCTGTCGCCCGGCAGATTCACGACCTGGATCTCACCGGCTTCGAGCAGCAGCTTCAGGTTGCGGTAGACCGTGGCCTGCCCGAGCGCGGACACATCGGCCTGCGCGCCGGCCAGCACCTCTTGCGGCGACAAGGGGCGCTTCGCCGCGTCGATCACGGCGCGGATGGCTGCGCGTTGGCGGGTGGAGCGTTCCATGTCGGAGAGTGGATGCGAGAAGGGCCTTGTGTCGCTGGAGCGGCGATCATCCCATGTTACGATAATGAGAAGCCATTTTCATTAATGGCCTTTGCATTTTTTCGCCGAACCCGATGACCACCGCCACCTTTCGCAGCCTGTTGATGTCGGGCGCCATTCGCCGCCTGCTCGGGGCAGCGGTGCTGGTGAGCTTGCTCTGGCTGGCGGTGCTCTGGGCGTTGGGCGAGCCTGGCTGAAGGCAGAGATGCGCGCCGCCATCCACATTCACGACCTCACGCTGGCCTACGGCGGGCACCCTGCCGTGCATCACTTGTCGGGCGCCTTCGAGGCCGGCTCGCTGACCGCCGTGGTCGGGCCGAACGGTGCCGGCAAGAGCAGCCTGCTGGCGGCGCTGATCGGGCGCGTCAAGCCGGCAGGCGGGCGCATCTCGCTGCCCGAGGCGGCCACCGGGCGCGTCGCTTATCTGCCGCAGCAGGCCGAGATCGACCGCGGCTTTCCGATCCGCGTGCTCGATGTCGTGATGCTCGGGCACTGGGGCCGGCTCGGCAGCTGGCGAGAGGCGACTCAACGGCACCAGGCCGAAGCGCAGGCCGCGCTCGGCGCGGTGGGGCTCGCGGGCTTCGAGCGGCGTGCCATCGGCGAGTTGTCGGTCGGCCAGTTCCAGCGTGTGCTGTTCGCGCGCGTGCTGCTGCAAGACGCCTCGGTGATCCTGCTCGACGAACCCTTCAACGCCATCGACGCACGTACTACTGCGGATTTGCTTGGCGTGATGAAGCGCTGGCACGGCGAAGCACGCACCGTGGTCGCGGTGCTGCACGACATCGAGCAGGTGCGCGCACATTTCCCGCGCACCTTGCTGCTGGCGCGCGAGCCGGTGGCCTGGGGGCCGACGGCCGAAGCGTTGTCCGCGCAGAACCTGTTCCGCGCGCGGCAGATGGCTGAGGCCTGGAACGACGCCGCCGCGTGGTGCCGCGACACGCCAGACAAGGCCGCGGCATGACGCTCGTTGCGGAGCTTCAATCGGCGTTCATCCAGCCGTTCGCGGAGTTCGGCTTCATGCGCCGCGCGCTCGTGGCCTGCATCGCGCTCGCGCTCAGCGGCGGGCCGCTGGGCACCTTGCTCGTCGTGCGGCGCATGAGCCTGGTTGGTGATGCGATGGCCCACGCGCTGCTGCCGGGCGCGGCGATCGGCTTCATCTTCGCCGGCCTGTCGCTGTCGGCCATGAGCCTCGGCGGCTTCATCGCCGCGATGCTGGTGGCGACACTGGCCGCCGGCGTGACGCGCTGGACCTCGCAGAAGGAAGACGCGAGCTTCGCCGCCTTCTACCTGATCGCCCTGGCCGCCGGCGTGATGCTGATCTCGCTGCGCGGCACCAGCGTCGACCTGATGCATGTGCTGTTCGGCAGCATCCTCGCGGTCGACGATGCGTCGTTGTTCCTGATCGCCGGGGTTGCGAGCGTCTCGCTGCTGGCCTTGGCGCTGGTGGCCCGGCCCTTGATCATCGAGTGCTTCGACCCGGGTTTTCTGCGCGCCGTGGGTGGCCGCGGTGGCTGGCACCACCAGATCTTTCTGGTGCTGCTGGTCGCCAACCTGGTCGGCGGCTTCCAGGCGCTGGGCACGCTGATGGCGGTTGGCCTGTTGATGTTGCCCGCCATTGCCGCGCGCTTCTGGGCGCACGACATCGGCAGGCTCTGCGCGATCGCCACTGCGTTCGCCATGGCCAGCAGCTACGCCGGCCTGCTGCTGTCGTACCACGCGCACCTGCCGTCGGGTCCGGCGATCGTGCTGGTGGCGGGCGGCATCTACCTCGTCTCGCTGGCCTTCGGTTCGCGCGACAGCCTGCGCAACCGCTGGTCGGGCACGCGCAGGCACAGGGTGGCGTGATGGGGCTTCGCCGAAGCTGGCTCCAAGGCGCCGCAGCCGTTGCCATGCTCCCGTGGCTGCTGCCGTCGACATACGCTCAAGCGCCCGCCCGCAAGCTGCGCGTGGTCGCCAGCTTTTCGATCCTCGCCGACATGGCTCGCGAGGTCGGTGGCGAGGCGGTCGAGGTGGCGGCGCTGGTCGGCCCGGACGGCGATGCCCACGTCTTCGAGCCCACACCGGCCGACGTGAAGCGCCTGTCGAATGCCGACCTCGTGATCGTCAACGGGCTGCGCTTCGAGGGCTGGATCGAGCGCCTGGTCCAGGTGTCGGGCTACCGCGGCCCGGTGGTCGTGGCGAGCCAGGGCATCACGACGCGCCTGCTCGGCGCGGCGCCCGACCCGCATGCCTGGCAAAGCCTCGCGAATGCGCGGCGCTACGTCGACAACATTCGCGCGGCGCTGGTGGCGGCCCGGCCATCACCTGCCCATCACATCGAACAGCGCAGCGCCGACTACCTGCGGCGCGTGGACGCGCTCGATGCCTCGGTGCGCAAGCGCCTGGGCCAGATCGCGCCCGCCGACCGGCACGTGGTCACCTCGCACGATGCCTTCGGCTACTTCGCCGAAGCGTACGGCGTGAGCTTCATCTCGGCGGTCGGCTGGTCGACGGGCTCGGAGGCTTCTGCCGCCGACGTGTCGCGCATCGTGCGGCAGCTGAAGGGACAGAACGTTCGCGCCGTGTTCGTCGAGAACATCAGCGACGCGCGGCTGGTGCAGCGCATCGCCCGCGAAGCCGGCGCGCGCGTCGGCGGAACGCTGTATTCGGATGCCTTGTCACCGCCCGGCACGGCCGGCGACACCTACTTGCGGATGTTCGATCACAACGCATCCACGCTGCTGGCGGCCTTGCAGGCGCGGGCGCCTTAGCGCAATGAAGCGGCGCTTCGTCCTGGTCTTCGGCATCGCAGCCGCCACGTTGGTGATCGCAGTGGCGAACAGAGCGTTCAGCCTGCGCCAGCAAGACGCTTCACCTCCAGTCTTTGCCGAGATCCGCTGGGAGGCCCTGATCCCCGCCGACTGGGACCCGATGAAGCGCTTTCTCGCCAGCAACCAGGGCGTGATGGATGACTCCGACGCGAACGGCCAGCGCCTGATGCGTGCCATCTGGGACCACGCGCCCACGGTGGACGCGATGGACGGGCACGACGTTCGCCTCTCGGGTTACGTCGTGCCGCTCGAAGAGGCCGAGGGCGGGTTGAGGGAGTTCCTACTGGTGCCGTACTTCGGCGCCTGCATCCACTCGCCCCCGCCGCCGGCCAACCAGATCGTCGAAGTTCGGGTGGCACGGCCGGCGAAGGGCGTCGAAGCGATGGACATCGTTTCCGTCAGCGGCCGCTTGACCGTGTCGCGCGGAGAGTCGTCGATGGGCACCACGGGCTACCGCATCGACGCGTTGCGGGTCGAGCCGGGTTCTTGAAGTAGCCCGGCGCCTACCGCGTCGCCATGCAGGCATCTCGAACGTGCCCGCGCAGCCAGCGGTGCGCCTGATCGGCGTCGAGCCGCGGGTGCCAGAGCAATGCCACCGTGAACTCCGGCAGGGGCACCGGAAGGGGAAAGCTGTGCATCCCGGCGCGCAGGTTTCCGGTGTGCCGTTCGGGAACGCTGGTGATCAAATCGGAGGCGCGAGCCAGCGCCAGCGCGGTTGAAAAGCCGCCGACGATCGTCACGATCTCCCGTTCCAGCCCGAGCAGTTTCAACGCATCGTCGATCGGCCCTTTGTCGAGGCCTCTTCGCGAGATGCAGATGTGCCTGCCGCTCGCGTAACGAGAAGGCGTGATCTCGCCCCGGCTCAGCGGGTGCTCAATGCGCACGACACCGATGAAGCGGTCTCTGAACAAGGCTTGCGTGCGCAGCTCCGGGCCTGCGGTCTTGCCCACCACGCCGGTCTCCAGGTCGACGGTTCCGTCGCGAAGCGGTGTGCTGTCTTTGTCGGGCTTCTGCACGAAGCGCAGCCGCACGCCGGGAGCTTCTTGGCCCACCCGGGCGATGAGCTCCGGCCCGAAGTTCTCGACGAAACCATCGCTGGTCCGCAGCGTGAACGTTCGGACCAGTTGCTGGAGATCGAGGTTCTCGGCAGGGCGCAGAACCGCTTCTCCTTCCCGCACGAGTTGGCTGACCCGCTCGCGCAGCTCGATCGCGCGGGGTGTGGGCACGAGATCGCGCCCGGCGCGAACCAGCAGTGGATCGCCCGTCGTCTCGCGTAAGCGCGCCAGCGCCCGGCTCATCGCCGACGGGCTGAGCCGCAGGCGTTGGGCGGCGCGCGCAACGCTGCCTTCGGCGAGCAGCACGTCCAGGGTGACGAGCAGATTGAGATCGGGTGTCGACATGCATCGACCATAGCAGTCTGCTTCTCGCATGGCGTCAAACGCATGAGCAGAGTGCACGCGGCGCGCCTTCCGCTGCGTGAGGCAAAGAACTATGTTTGCCACAGCTCCGTTTGTGGAGCGGCCAGAAGTCAGAAAGCGGAGTTCATGTTGAAGCCGATCATTGCGGAACGCACACCTTCGGTTCGGTGGGTGCTCGCCAGCCTGTCGCTGTCCATGCTGTTGTCGTCGCTCGGCACCAGCATCGCCAATGTCGGCTTGCCGACCTTGGCGCAGGTGTTCAACGCCTCCTTCCAGCAAGTCCAGTGGATCGTCCTGGCCTATCTCCTCGCCATCACCACCTTGATCGTCAGCGCCGGGCGGCTCGGCGACCTCATCGGCCGCCGGCGGTTGCTTCTGGCCGGAATCGCTTTGTTCACCGCGGCCTCGGCCCTGTGCGGCGCTGCGCCTACGCTTTGGCTGCTGATTGCCGCCCGGGCAGTGCAAGGTTTGGGAGCGGCCATCATGATGGCGCTCACCATGGCCTTTGTCGGCGAGACGGTTCCGAAGGCCAAGACCGGCAGTGCCATGGGGCTGCTCGGAACCATGTCTGCAATTGGCACCGCGCTCGGCCCATCGCTCGGCGGCGTTCTGATCGGCGGGCTCGGCTGGCGGGCGATCTTCTTCGTCAACCTGCCGTTGGGGATCATTGCCTTTCTTCTCGCGCGCCGCCACCTGCCCGTGGATCGCCTGGTGCCGAAGCGGGGCCGTGCCGGTTTCGATCATCCGGGCACGCTGCTGCTGGCCCTGACGCTCGCGGCCTACGCACTCGCCGTGACGATGGGGCGCGGGAGCTTCGGCACGCTCAACATCGCGCTGCTGGCGGTGGCTGCCTTCGGCGTTGGCTTCTTCTTGTTCGTCGAGAAGAGAGCCGCATCCCCGTTGATCCGGTTGGCGATGTTCCGCGACCCGGTGCTGAGTGCGAGCCTGGCCACGAGCGCGCTCGTCTCCACGGTGATGATGGCGACGCTGGTGGTCGGGCCGTTCTATCTCTCGCGTGCGCTCGGCCTCGACGCAAGGCTTGTCGGCCTCGTCTTGTCGGCGGGGCCGCTCGTCGCCGCGCTGGCCGGTGTGCCGGCCGGCCGCTTTGCGGACCGCTTTGGCGCACAGCGCATGGCCCTCGTCGGCCTGGCCGCCATGGCGGGCGGCGCCGTCGTTCTGTCCATGCTGCCGGCGGCGTTCGGCATTCCCGGCTACGTTGCCCCCATCGCAACCATGACCGTCGGCTATGCCTTGTTCCAGGCGGCCAACAACACCGCCGTCATGGCCGACGTCGCTGCGGACCAGCGGGGTGTCGTCTCCGGCATGCTCAACCTGTCGCGCAATCTCGGCCTCGTCACCGGGGCGTCGGTGATGGGCGCCGTGTTCGCATTTGCCTCGGGGGCGATCGACATCACCACGGCGCACGCCGAGGCCGTTGCCACCGGCATGCGCGTCACGTTCGCAGCTGCGGCGGTTCTGGTCGTCGTCGCCTCTGTCATCGCATTTGTCATTGCGTTTGGGGTTCATCGCCGCACAATCCCGGCTCAGGCTTACCCTTCGACTCGTGAAGGGTGAGCGCGAACAGAGCTTGGCCGAGGTAGGCCGCTAACCAGGAGTTCCCATGGTGTCTCGTCTGTTGGCATGTCTGCTGTTTGCGTGGCACCTGGCTGCCAGCGGTGTGGAAGTGGTGCGCTTTCCGAAGCCCGAGTTCGAGGGCGACCGCCGCTACGACTACGCAGGGCAAGTGCTGCAGCTCGCGCTGTCGAAAACCGGCACCGAGTACCGGATCCAGACGGCCGAGTTCCCGATGAACCAGGAGCGCCAGGTGCTGGAAATCGAGGCCGGGCGGACGATCGACGTCGGCCCGATCCCCAGCTCCGCCGAACGCGAGGCGCGCCTGCTACCGATTCGCATCCCCTTGAACAAAGGCCTGCTCGGGTGGCGCCTGGGCTTGATCCGCAAAGGCGACCAAGGGCTGGTTGCAGGCGTGAATACCTTGGCCGAACTGAAGGGCCTGCGCCTCGCGCAGGGGCAGGAGTGGCCGGACACGCAGATCCTCCAGGCCAACGGCATCAACGTGATCACCGCGCCGAAATACGAAGGCCTGTTCAAGATGCTCACGGGCAAGCGCTTCGATTACTTCCCGCGCAGCGTCATGGAAATCTGGGACGAGCAGGCGATCAATGCAGACACCCTGGAAGTGGAGCCCCACCTCGCGCTGCACTACTTCTACGACGCCTACTTCATGGTGAACCGCAAGAACACCAAGCTCGCGCAAGACATCCGCGAGGGGCTGGAAAAGGCCATTGCCGACGGCTCGTTCGACAAGGTCTTCCAGCAATACTTCGGCGAGCGGCTGCGCAAGGCGCGCCTGGAAACGCGCACGGTGATCGAGCTGCGAAACCCGTTGCTGACACCCGGAACGCCATCCGATCGGCCGGAACTCTGGTACGACGTCAAACGGGGCCGCTGAGGGGCCGCTGCGCTTACCCGGCGGGGTGGACCCAGCGGGCGAGCGTGGCGAACAATTCCTCGACCCTGATCGGCTTGGCGACGTGGTCGTTCATGCCGGCTGCCAGCACCTTCTCGCGGTCACCGGCCATCGCGTTGGCGGTCATCGCGATCACCGGCAGCGCGCGCCACTGCGGCTGCGCGCGGATGGCCCGCGTCGCTGCGTAGCCGTCCATGACGGGCATCTGGCAATCCATCAAGACGCCGTCGAAAGGCTGGCGCTCCAGCATGTCCAGCGCCTCCTGGCCGTTACCGGCAACGCTGACGGCGATGTTGGCGTGGCGCAGCACCGCCAGGGCGATCTCGCGGTTGATGGCGTTGTCTTCCACAAGGAGGACGCGCGCGCCGCGCAGCTGGGCTTGGTGGCCGAGCATGGCCTCTTCGCGCTTCGTGGCGCGTGGCGGGTGCGGCACCGTGAGCCCGAGCGCCTGGCTGCAGGCGTCGAGCAGCGTCGAGGGCGTGACCGGCTTGATCAGCAACGTGCCCACCGTGAGCTGCCGTTTCGCGAGGCGCTTCTGTACTTCGTCGCGGCTGAGGGCGGTCACCATCAGCACGGTCGGCGCGAGGTGGCGAGGGCGTTCGCGCCGGCCCAGCAGGCGCACGCATTCCACGCCGTCGAGGCCGGGCATTTTCCAGTCGAGCAGAACCAGGTCGTAGGGTTTGTCGCCCGCCTCGGCAAGCTCCACCATGCGCAGGGCATCGCGGCCGTCGGCCGAGGTGTCGGTGTCGAACCCGAGCGCGCTGCCCATGCCGGCCAGCACATCGCGCGCGCAGGCGTTGTCGTCCACGACCAGCACGCGGCTGCCGCGCAGGCTTTCGCGGTGCGGCAAAGCCGGCTTTACCGGCTCGGGCGGCAGGTCGAAGCGCAGCGTGAAGTGGAAGCTGCTGCCTTGGCCCAAGGTGCTCTTGACGCTGATCTCGCCGCCCATCAGGTGCACCAGGTGGCGGCTGATCGACAACCCCAACCCGGTGCCGCCATAGCGCCTGCTGGTCGACGAGTCGCCCTGCGTGAACGGAAGGAACAGGCGCTGCTGTTCGTCGGGCGACATGCCGATGCCGGTGTCGCGCACCTCGAAATGCAGCTGGGCGGATCGGGCCTGGCACTCGACGATCCCGACGGTGACGACGACCTCGCCGCGCTCGGTGAACTTGACGGCGTTGTTGCCCAGGTTGAGCAGCACCTGGCGCAGGCGCGAGGGGTCGCCCACCAGAGACGCCGGCAACTGCGGCGGCAGGTCGAACAGCAGCTCCAGGCCCTTCTCCTCGGCGCCCATGCCGACCAGGTGGCTCAACCCGTCCATCACGTCGCCGAGGCTGAACGGAATGGCCTCGATGTCGAGCTTGCCGGCTTCGATCTTGGAGAAGTCGAGGATGTCGTTGATGATCCCGAGCAGCGAGTCTGCGGCGCCGTGGATCTTCTGCACATGGTTGAGCTGCTGCGGGTTGAGCCCGCTTTGCATGGCCAGGTACGACATGCCGAGAATCGCATTCATCGGTGTGCGGATCTCATGGCTCATGTTGGCGAGGAAGTCGCTCTTGGCCTGGTTTGCCGCTTCGGCCGCCTGCCGCGCAACCCGGTCTGTTTCGGCCTGCCTGCGCGAGGTGATGTCGCGTGCGATACCGACCGTGCCGGCCACGTGGCCGTCGCGGTCGTGCAGCGCGGTCTTGATGGTCTCGACCTGAACCATGCCGCCCTCGGCGTTGACGTAGTGCTCCTCGATCCATTTGCAGCCCTGCGACGCCATCACCTCGGCGTCGTCGAGGCGATAGGCCGCGGCGAGTTCCGGAGGGTGAAGCTCCAGATCGGTCATGCCGATCATCTGGCCCGGCTCAGAAAACCCTTTCGCGGTGGCCAGGGCGCGGTTGACGGCCGAATAGCGGCCCTCTGCGTCCTTGACCCACGCCAGGTCCGGAATGTTGTCCAGGATGGCCGCCATGCGTGCGTTCGCATTGCCGAGTTCCATCGCATGCTGCTGCAGCCTCCCGCGCATCGCGTTGAGGGCGTCCACCAGCTGATCGAGTTCATCGCCTTCAACCCGCGCGCGCCGCAATCGCAGCGGTGGAGCCTCTGCGTCCGGCGTGACGCTGCCGATCGAAGAGGCGATGTCCAGCAGGTGGCGCGTCGCCAGCCGGTGCACGACGAACAAGATGAAAAGCGCAACCAGAAAAGTCTTGGCCGCGTTGCTGAGAAGGATGACGATGGCCTGCGCCGCCAGGTCGCGATAGATGTCCGCCAGGGTTGCCTCGATGTGGAGCACACCGATGACCTGCGGCTGATCACCGCAGCAAGTCAGCGGGAACTCCTTCACGACGACCCGGGTGGTTTGCCGCTCGCCGCGGAAGACCGTCAGGGAGTGGGCAGACGAGGCCGTCTCCCGCACTTCTGCCGCGCGGATCGAGGGCAGTCGCAAGATGCCTTCGAGTTGCTCTTGGAGCTGCTTCGAGTCCAGCGCCCACAGGCTTTCGGCGAGGCTGCGCGAGGTGGCCTGGTCGATCTCGCCGAACCGGCTCTCGAGGCGCGCCCTCTCGCTGCGGTAGCTCAAGCTCAGTTGCAGGACGGTCAGCATCAGCGTGACAACCGTGCTGAACAGCAGCACGCGGATCAGCAGCGCAATCGCGATGCCGCCTCCCGGGACTCGCGGAATCGATGCCAGCCAGCCGCGTCGGAGCGACTGCGAGTCCAACTCACGTGCTTTGAGGGTCATCCGATGAACTTGCTCGGCGCGCCGAACCTGATGGTGGGCCTTGGCGTGGGGGGAGCATAGTCGAACCCGGTCAGCGGCATACCTCAGCCGAACCCTTGAGCCCATTCGGGCTGACTCATCCGGTCTTTTGTTTCACCCAGAAAGAGAAGGCGCCCGACGGAGGCGGTCCGGCCCTGTGCGAGACCGCACGCCCCCACGCGGCTCCCTATAGAAGGCCAGTGTGTTGTCGTCCATCGCGAACGCATCGGCACGGCCGCTTTCCAGCAGCAGGAAGCTGTCGGCGTGGTCCTTTCCGTAGAGCAGGTTGAACGACGCGCCGCTGTCGCGTTCCAGCTTGCGCAGGCGTTGAACCAGCGTGGTTCCCGTCGTCGTCGCCACTGTCTTGCCGAAGAGCTGCTCTGCCGATGTGATCCCCGAGCGTGCCTGCATCTTGTGCGACGGCGCAGGCGCTGGCGAAAGCCAGCAGGGCAACCGATACGAGCTTGATGTTCATGCTTCAGCTCCGTGCGGTGGCCAGGTCGTCGAGGCTTTCGCGCAGTGCGCGGTCCAGGATGTCGACGCCGCGGTCGATCTCTGCATGGCTGGCCGTCAACGGCGGCGCGATCCGCCACACCGACCCGCGCTCGGGGCGGCGCCGGATGTTCATGCTCAGGCCGAGTTCGAAGCACTTCTTCGTCGTCATCGCGCCGAGTTCGTGGAAGGGCTCGCGCGACTCGCGGTCTTTCACCAACTCGACGCCGAGCAGCATGCCTTCGCCGCGCACGTCGCCGATCGCCTCGTAGCGTGCCTGCAGCTCCTGAAGCCGGCTGCGCAGGTAGGCGCCGGTGGTGCGTGCACGCTCGATGAGGTGCTCTTTGCGGATGGTCTCGAGCACCGCGAGCCCGACCGTGGCCGGCAGCGGGTCGGAGACGTGGCTGGTGTAGAAGGTGAAGCCTTTGTCGTGCACGTCCTGCTCGATCTTCGCGGTGGTGACCGTGGCCGCCAGCGGCAGGCCGCCGCCCATGGTCTTGGAGACGCTCATGATGTCGGGCACCACGCCGAAGAAGTCGGCGGCATGGCGGTGGCCGATGCGCCCGAAGGCGGTCTGCGCCTCGTCGAAGATCAGCAGCATGCCGCGCTCGTCGGCCGCCTTGCGCAGCGCCTGCATGTACGGCTTCGGCGGCACCAGCACGCCGCCGGCGCTGATGATGGGCTCGATGATGATCGCAGCACGCCGGCCGGTGCTCGCCATGTCGTACATCTTCAGGCCCAGCTCCAGGCAGGCCAGCGCCGACGCCTCGCCCGACAGGCCCTTGATGTAAGGCCGGTAGTCGTTCGGCTCGGGCATCACGTAGACGCCGGGCACGTGCACGCCGTAGCCCTTGCGGTCGCTCGCGAACGAGACCGCGCTGGTGCCGCCGGTGACACCGTGCCACGAGCCGCCCACCGCCAGGATCTCGTAGCCGCCGGTGTACATCTTGGCCATGCGCAACGCGACCTCGTTGCTCTCGGAGCCGGTGTTCACGAAGATCGACTTGCTCAGGCCCGCAGGCATCCAGTCGCGCGCCACCGTGGCGGCCAGCTCGGCAGCGACCTCGGGGATCATGCCGCTGAAGAGGTGGAAGGCCTTCTCGCCCGCCTCATGCACCGCCCGCACGATGGCCGGGTGGTTGTGGCCGATGGTCGCGCACATCTGGCCCGAGGTGAAATCGAGGATCTCGCGGCCGGTGTCGTCGATGACGATGCAGCCCTTGGCGCTGCGGAAGAGGTTCGGGAACGTGTCGCCGCCGTAGCGGACCATGAACTCTTGCGCCGCGGCTCTCAGTGTCGTGTCCATCATGTGCCTTCGTGTGTTCACCCGTGATGGACAGATGTTGATTCGGGCCGGGCTGCGGGTCCAATGTCAAGATCGCATCGAGGGGCAATGCGTCGCGCGCATGGCCGCTGCGAAATCCGCATCGGGGCGAGCGCCGGAACGCGGAAGATGGCGGACAAGGAGCAGGCAGGAGATGGACACGCGCTGGTTCCAAGACTTCGTCACCCTGGCCGAGGTGCGCAACTTCACGCGGGCTGCGGAGATCCGCAACGTGTCTCAGGCGGCGTTCAGCCGTCGTGTGCAGGCGCTGGAGCACTGGGTCGGCGCGAAGCTCATCGATCGCACGGCGTTCCCGACGCGGCTCACGGCTGCGGGCGAGCGCTTCAGGACGGTTGCCGTCGGCCTGCTCAGCCAGATCGCCGACGCCAAGGCCGAGATCGGCGACGTGCCGTCGCGCAACCATCTGCGCATTGCCATGCCGTATGCGCTGGCAACCACCAGGCTGCCGGAGTGGTGGGGCCAGTGGTCGCCCGACGCCGGCATGAGCTGCAGCGTCGAGGTGGGCAACGTGCACGACACCGTGTCGGCCTTCAGCGCCGGCTCGGTCGACCTGCTGATCTGCTTCCACCAGGCCACTCACCCGGTTCAGCTCGACGAGGCGCGATTCGAGCGGCACGAGATCGGCACCGAAACCATCCGGCCCTATGCATCGAGGCCGCTGCTGGAATCGGGCCGGGCCAGCTTGCCGGGCACGGCGCTCCAGCCCGTGCCGCTGCTGATGTATTCACCCGGCGTGTATTTCGCGCGGGTCGTCGAGGCGGTGATGGAGAACGCACCTCGCAAGCTGTTCGGCTTCAAGGCGTTCGAGGTCGAGATGTCCGACGTGCTCGGCGACCTCGCCCTGCAAGGCTTCGGCATCGCGTGGCTGCCGGACAGCTCGTTTCAGCGAGGCCGGCTGGAGGGCCTCGTTGCGGTAGGCGACGGGGAATGGGACATCGAGGTGTCCATCGTCGCCTACCGCGCCCGAAACAACGCCCGCCGGGCGGTGTCCCAGGTTTGGGAGCGGCTGCTGCTGACCGCCGCGAGCTGACGGGTCAGGCCGTCGTTTTCGGCCGCCCGGGCTTCAGCGGCACGAGTGCGTCGAGCGCTTTTTGCAGCCGGGCGTCGTCGAGCGCCTGCAGCGCATGCAGGCCGGCACGCAGCAGCTCGCTCTTCTTGGCCGGCCGCTTGAAGCCCAGGGCGCGCTGCTTCATGAGTGCGATCAAGCCGAAGTCGGCTTCCGGCATGGTGAAGCTGTCGCGCACGAGCTTGGCCTTGGCTTTCGGCACCTTGGCGGCGACCTCTTTGGCGACGGGCTTGGTGGCGGGTTTGGCCGCGGGTTTGGTGACCGCTGCTTTGGCCGCAGGCTTCTTGGCAGCAGGCGCCTTGGTGGCCGGGGTTTTGGTCGCGGGCGCCTTGGTCACAGGGCGGGCGGTCTTCTTGGCGGCGGGTGCACGGGTGGGCAAGGTGATCTCCATTCAATGAATATAAATGATTTATACGATAAGACGGAAACGCCGTCAATCGCGACCCGGCTCGCCACGAATACGACGACAGCGCCTACCGTCTCCGGTAAGCGGATGCGCCGCTATGCTTGCACCCCTTCGGCAACAACATCAGCAAGCAACATGACCAGCCGTTCGAACACAAGATTGCTCTCCGTTGGCAAACCTCGCAGTGACGCAGCCGCAGCGCTTGCGGCTGCCATCGGCCCCGCGCTGTGTGCGGTTCTCTACGCCGTGGGCGCTGTCGGCGGCCCGGTTCCGATGGCCGCCTCGCTTGTGCTCGCGGCGCTGCTCTTCGGTGCCGTGCGTGCGCCCAGGCATTGGGCCGTGGCCTGTTTTGCGCTCGCAGGCGTGGTGCTCCTGGCGCTGGCCGCGGGCGTGGTGCCCGGCTTTGCGCGGCTGCCGGTGGGTGGCTTGTCGATCAACACGCCGAAGGCCCTGGCCGGCCTGGCGGCGTTGGCGATGTTCCCTTCGTTCTGGGCCTGGAACCGGCGCTGCGCCCTCATCTCGCTGGCCTGCCTGCTGGTGCTGCCCTTGGTGGCGCTGGCTGTGGGTTTCGTGCATTGGGCGCCGCCTTCCGCAAGCATGCTGCTCGTCTTTGCGCTGACCAACGCCTTCACGGTGGTGGGCGAGGAATGGTTCTTCCGCCACTGGGTGCAGCGCCCGCTGGCGCGCTGGGGCATCGCGGTCTCGGTGCTGGCAAGCGCCGTGCTGTTCGGCCTCGTGCACCTGGGCGGCGGTGCGGCCTTTGCCGGCCTGGCGGTGCTGGCGGGCCTCGCGTATGCCGGTGTCTATGTCGCCAGCGGCGGCAGCATCTGGGCGGCTGCCGCGCTGCACTGGGCGCTCAACCTGCTGCGCGTTGCCTTGTTCGGGCTGTAGTGCTGGGGGTGTGACGGCCGGGCGCCGACGGGTCAGCCCGAGCGCGCCAGCAATTGCGCGAAACCGAAGTCGTAGTGCGCCAGCTGAGGCCGGTGCGCCTTGGAGTAGCGGCGGAAATCGATCGGCCGCTCTTGCTCGGAGAAGGCGCGCTCGTAGTCGCGCAGGTTGGCTGGCGTCACCACGTGCAGGTAGTCCAGCTTGCGGCGCATGCCGCCGTCTGAGGCGAAGTCGATCCCGTGGGCATGGTCGCAGAGCATCACCAGCGCCCAGGCGCCGATCAGGTGGTGGCCGACCAGCGTTGCAGCGAGCCCGCCGTCGGCGATGCTGCGCAATGCGCGCCCCCAGCCGCCCATGCCGCCCACGACCAGCTGGGCGCCGCGCTCGCGCGTGGCCTGCAGCGCGCCCATCGCCATCTCGTCGTTGGCGGCCCAGATGAGGTTCGCCTGCGGATAGCGGGCCAGCAGCACCTGCGCCTTGCGTTCGCCGTCGACCTCGCTCCAATCGCCGTAGACGAGTTGTTCGAGGCGTGCGCCCGGCACGCTGGCGATGTAATTGGCCAGCCCTTCGGAACGCTCGTTCGACACCGGGGCCGAAGGCGGGCCGGTGATGCCGAGCGCGTGGATCGGTTTCTCGCCGAGTGCTGCGTGCAAGGTTCGCGCGAGGCGGAAGACCCCGCGCGTGTTGTCGGGCGAGGCGCTGCCGATCCAGCGGGGGTAGCGCTCGCGCTCGTTGCCGATGCTGCGGCGCTGTTCGTCGGTTACGTCGCTGTGGATCACGAACAGCTGCGCAGGCGAATTGGCGAGTGCAGCGAACATGACGGGCGCGGCCAGCTTGTCGTTGACCATGATCACGTAGTCCGGCGGCTGGTCTCGTGCGGCGATGGTCTGCGCCTGGCGGATCATCAGCAGGTGGTCATGGTTCGAGTGAATCACCTCGAGCTGCATGCCGAGCTGCGCGGCGGCAATGTTCATGAAGTCGACGGCCGCTCGCGACATCGTCCCCGAGACCCCTGAGCTCGGCGAACCGGGATCGAGGAAGACGACCTGGGGCGTGCGCTGCGCGGCCCTGGCCGGGAGGCAGCTCGCTGCCATGGCAGCGATGGCGATGCGTCGGGTGTGCATGCGTGGCAATGGGGCTGCAACAAGGGGTCGCAAGATTGTGCGCCTGTCTCCGGGGCTCGCCGCCCGGCTTGTCGCCGAACTGTGATGCAAAGCACCTGTTTATCGAGTGTTGCAACTGGGGCGCCTGCGCCCACCATTGCGTTGTGCCCGAGCGCAGGCCCATGCTGCGTGTGGCATCGGGCCCGTGTCCGGTGCCAGGTCGTGGGCCATCCACTTCAACCGCTCTACCCCCCCGCACATGCTCACCCGCTGCCTCCTGGCCGTGTTGTTTCTGGGCCTTGCTGCTGCCGGGCCGGTGCTGGGGCGCGACAAACCACCGGCGCTCGAACGAATCGACGCTTCCATCTGGGACGACCCGCAGCGCGTCGTGCTCGACGCCGAGGCTGTCTTGCGGGCCGACAAGCCGCCCGCCGATGCGAGGGCTTTGCTCGACGCGGCACTGAGCCTGGCCGTTGCCGGCGAGGTGCTCGAGCGGACCGATGTCGCCCAGCGCGGGTTCGAGCGCGGCATGCCGCTGGCCCGCGAACTCCTCGACGACGCCGCGCTCTGCGCGTTCTACAGCACCGAAGCCTTCGCCACGCAGAACTCGGGGCAGGGGGAGAAGGCGCTGCGGCTCTACGCCGCCGCCCTCGCGTTCGCGAACAACGCCGGCATGGACTGGTGCGCCGCACGCCTCCAGCGGGGCCTGGGGACGACGTATTCGGTCCTCGGCCGCGGCGCGGAAGCACTGGCGGCAATGATCGAGTCCCATCGCCTGTTCGAGTTGCAGAACGACATCGGCGGTATTGCCATCGAGTTGTCGGACCTGAGCTGGGTCTACCGCCGGGAAGTGGACAACCCGCAGAGCCTGCGCCGTGCCATCGACTCCGGCGAGGCGGCGCTCGCCATGATCGACCCGGCGCGCTATCGCTACCTGGCCAACTGCGTGCATCACAACCTCGCCGGGGCCTACCTGGCGTCGCACCTGCTGCCGCAGGCGCGCGAGCACATCGAGCGCGCACTCGAGTTCGCCATCGCGATCAACGACACGGTCGGCACGGGCTACATCGCCAGGCTGCATGGCGACATCGAGTTCGAGGCCGGCCGGCTCGAAGAGGCACTGGTGCTGTTCGAGCAGGCCGGGTCGGTGTTCCGCCAATACGGCGTCCAGGACATGTTTCTCAGGGCCAGCATCAGCCGCGTCGAGGTGCTCACCGCGCTCGGCCGCCGCGTACTGGCCCAGCAACTGCTCGACGCGACCGAGCCGGTGCGGCGGCAGGTCGACAGCGCGCGCTTGGACCTTGTCTACCACCGCGCGGCGCTGCGCCTGTACGAAAGCACCGGCGACCTCGCAAGGGCCTTGCGTGAGAGCAAGGCCGTGGGTGCGGCGCAGGAGCGCAGCGTCCTTGAAGACAACCGCAAGGCCGCGAACGAACTGCAAGAGCGCTTCGAGACGCAGCGCCGGGACGCCGAGAACAGCCTGCTGCGCGAGCAGCAGCGCGCTGCCGAGACCCAGCGCTGGCTGTTGTTCGCGACCCTCTCGCTCAGCCTGGCGCTGATGGGTGCGATGGGGGCCTACCTGTTCCAGCAGAATCGCCTGAAGAAGCGCCTTGCGGAGCTGGCCGCGCGAGACGACCTGACCGGCATGCCGAACCGGCGCAGCATCATGGCGACCGCGCGCCAGGTCAACTCGGACCGGCGCGGTTCGCAGCAGCAGCCGGCCTGCATTGCCATGCTCGACATCGACCACTTCAAGCGGGTGAACGACATCTACGGCCACGCTGTCGGCGATGCCGCGCTGGTCACGTTTGCGCGCGTGTGCAGCAGCAACCTGCGCAGCCAGGACAGGATCGGGCGCTTCGGCGGCGAGGAGTTTCTGCTCGTGCTCCCGGGGGGCGCGTGCCGAAGACCTGCCGGCCGTGTTCGAGCGCCTGCAATCCAGCCTGCGAAACACGGCCGTACCGGGCATGCCGCCGGATGCCCGCCTGTCATTCAGCATGGGCTGCGCCCTGTTGCGGGCCGAGGACGAGGTGGAGCAGGGATTCGCCGTGCCGACGAATCCCTGAATCGCGCCAAAGAGGCGGGCCGCGATCGTTTCGACCTGAGCTTGGCGGCATAGCCGGCATTCGGTCACACCGGAAAAACTAAAGCCGGCGCGATATTTGACGATGAATGAACATCAATGCGATGTGGGGCCCAACCCGCATCGGAGACAAGGCATCGTCGGTGTTCAACAACGCGCACAGTATTCGACTCGTCGCAGCGGGCATCCTGCTCACGCTGGTGGCTATTGTCGGCCGCGAGTACCTCCCTCAGCGCACGGTGAACCTGATCGATCCCGGCTTCGAAGGGAAACACTTCCTGTACCTG
>Ga0307514_10002191_pt1 | contig 20978 bp, 17 predicted proteins | sample 16_EM_MG_FD_203088 | JGI IMG/M metagenome (GOLD analysis project Ga0307514, IMG submission 203088) | Populus trichocarpa ectomycorrhiza microbial communities from riparian zone in the Pacific Northwest, United States - 16_EM | ecosystem: Host-associated > Plants > Roots > Unclassified | place...
TCCCATATAAGTGGCCTCGCCGCTTCACTCATCCCCAGGTGATTCAAACATGCAAATGCCTCTGTTCCACTTCCCCGTATATGGATTGAGTAGACATCCGATTCTTTTGCCCACTGAACTCGTATGCTGGGTTGCTGTCCATACCCAGATCAAGGAATATTTGAAGGAGTGGCTGTGTATTTTCAAATATTTCACGAATCTCATGGGGCTTGGAGATAGCTGGCTCTTCGTCTTGCGGTTCTTAACTTGGATTAGAATCGCTGATACCCAGGACATTGAGAAAGCTTGCTCAGGCAGCCCAAGATACATTGGGGTAAGGAGATCCCAATATATATATATATATTTTTTTTTAAAAAAAGTCAGTAATCGCATTGAGCCTATCTAGACTATGGCGATGGACTGCAGCTTCCTGGTTGCCCAGGTGCCTCTCTCAACTCCCGGGCCAGTCCCTGCCCAGATCCCAATATTGCTGATACTGGGAAAGCTGCAATGCTTGGTGTTGCCTTAACATGTTCGAAAGTAGAGAAGTAGCTTCCTTCGGCTCCCACGAGAGTTTCCTATTAGTGAATGTAAAGTAGCTGAAGGTTAGGCGAGCATCCTTAAATGCTTCCATTAAATAAGGTGGCACCAGGCTTGCGCTATCTCCTCTACAAGGCCAGTTCTCTCTCTTGAAAAACTAATGTGGGTAATTTGACCAAACCGGGAATCGCCAACCAGAGCTTGCAAAAACTCGCCCAATGTGAATGCCCTTGAGTTCTGAAAGTAATTTGCTTCTAGTTTTGTAGGCCTCTTTATCATGTCTCGTGCAACCACTCCGGGCTCATAACCTGGATGCTCTGCGTGAATCCCCACAATGTGATGATGTATTCTTTATGTCCCTCCCTCTTAATCTCCACCTTAAGTACACCCATCATGAGTATGCCCCGTCCGAATGTGGAAGCTCTGCGCCGCCAAGACCGCGAAGGAACTCCGTTCCTTCCACCTCCCCTCGACGCGCACGCACATAATCCACTGTGACTGCCCATGATTTCCAATACCTCCCCCGCTTTCCAATACCTCCCCCCGCTTTCTACTTCCTCCACTTCCCGATACATCCTCCGTACCTCCTCCGCTTTCTTTCCCCCATTCTTCCACCAATTACAACCTCCCCCTGTTTTCTCCTACCAATTCCACCCCCCGTCAATCATTCCCTGAGCTGAGCGTTTCCGATGTTCTCTTTCCTCTTTGGTTTTCTGGTCCACATCCTATACCCATCGTTTCCACAATTCCCTTAGTTCCATGAGTGGAAATATCTGTAAGCTATTGTAAGCAAAGTGAATCTGGACTAAACTTGAAATAAAACTTCTTGAAACTTGAATAAAACTTCTGCAGGAGTTTCTGCCATGAGAATTGATCTTATGTGGCTATGTAGTGTATTTCCGCTCTTAAACTCCGACATGCAGATATGGCACGTATGAGTCTGAAAGGCCATGCTTAGAGCCCTTGCATGTCGCAGAAGAAGTTCTTGAGGCAATGGTTTTGTGAACATATCTGCAATCTGAAGTGACGTAGATATCCATTTTATCTTTATATCTCCAGAAGTGGCCTTCTCCATGACGTACCGCTCTCGTAATGCAATGTGACGAGTCTTGTTATTGACAGTTATTCCGTTTCCAATACCATTGGCATTTTCGCTGTCCCCAAAGAGCTTGACTGGCTTGATAAGTTCCAGTTTTAGATCTAAAAACAGGTTTTCAACCCAAGAAATTTCCCTTGAAGTTCTGTAGTGGCTATATATTCCGCATCTGTAGTAGACAAGCTGATTGCCTTGTGTTTATTTGATTTCCATAGTAAAGGAGACCCGCCGTATTGAATTAAGTAACCATATGTTGAACGACTATAGCAGAAGCCTTGTGTATAGTTCTCCCCTAACTCCTTTAGCAACTAGTCCTCGTGCTAATAGCTCATTTGCTAAAATTCTGAGTCCACACAAGTGCCCCGCCTCGGGATTGCAACATCAGAGCTGCTATTACCGCATCTGCCACAACCGGTTCTGACGGAATTGTGGTTGATATGGCTTCAGTTTCGTAGCTCCAGCCTACAACAAGTCACAGGTGAGAGTTAACAGATTCCTTGGCTAAAGCTTTTGCCTCTAGGCTGTTCATGATAATATCTAATGCGAGTCGGCTTGCCAATAATGTGAAATACTGGCGAATATTTGTAAGAGCAAAATTTCCACACAGTAGTTTATATCTCGCGAAATCAGATAATTGAGATGCTGACTGGTTCGTATATACCCGACACAAAGGCCTGCCATATAGGGTCATGTGGTCGACAGACTCGAATTCTTCCATTGGTTTGGTAAACTCGATAGACCTCAACCGTGGGTTCTCCATTCTTCTCTTCCATTCTACATAGATGGGGAATGAGAAAAAAGGGGGAAACAAACGTAGTTCTCCTGCTGTAACCCTGTCGGATGCGTCCGCTTGTTGCCCAGCTGCAAATCTGCTAACCTTTGAATTGGTAGAGAGGAACATTGACCAAACGGAGTATTTTGAAAATAGCAGTAAGTCTCTTCCCAGAGCTGTAAAATTTGCAGAGTCATCTAGGCCCCCGGGTTTATCAATATTCACCGCTTCATCAAACACCCAGAACCTGATAGCTGGCTTTGTAGTCACAGGCAGAGTTGTCGCAGGCAGAGCGGCGAACAGCCTTTTAGTCGGTGTCAAAAAGTATTTTCGCACGATATCCGAAGGATAATCGGGTGCAAATCTCTAAGATCAACTCCCAAACCAATCCGTAAGCAATCTATACGATGAATTTGCTACTCTGGATATGAGGTTACCTGTTTAACAGTTGCCTGCCTGTAGAATCTTTCATTAAAACCACGTATCTTTGTCTGTTTTACAACCTCTTTATAGAACATGCGCCGCAACTTCGATCTTGTATCTCTTGATCCCCTCACTGGCGGCATTTCATTATACCACTTCTTAATAAGGCCTTCTGGGGCAGTAGAATCTTGAGACTCAACTTGTATCCATTCATTTGCTGTACAACCATGTATTAATTTAGTGATCTTTTAATATTCCTGAGGTACTAGACTTACTAAAATCTAGTGATCCGGCTAACAGTGCTCCTATCACTGTATGCCGCTCAATAAAGCTTAACGCCTTAGTTGATTCCAATATATACTCAAGTATTTCATAATCCCCCGATGGGTATCCTCGTGCATCCTTCGGCTTGAACGTAAAGGTAATTGAAAACACCTCCCTGCTTGCTTCTGCCGCAAGGCGGGACTTGCCCATCCCAGAACTCTGAATAGTTGGAATATACTTTGAGTAGTGAGCACCGTCTATTGATGCACTCGCCTCATTGCACTCAATTGGCTCGTTGAGGGCATCAATTGCTCGCCCATAAAATCTATCTGACCAGTGTGTAAACAGATTTACCAAGACGTCATTTTCGGAGCTTGCCATTGTCGGCTCGTCAGACTTATGTTGGCAGTGATTATGAAAATATGTGATGGCTATATCATATCTGCCTTCAGCAAGATATCTAGTAATAGGCTCTACTAGTGTCATATTTGATTGCAATGCCTTTCGTATGTTGAATCCCGTCGATGGAGCCGTTTCGATGCATATTGGTGGCCCCTCTAGATCTATGGCTTGGTAAGCTGCTTGAAGCCGCTTCCTGCGTATGCTACCTGCTGGTCGTCGGCATCATCACCATCTAGTAGATGATAGTATGTCCTTGATGATAGCGCCAAATTCCAATCGGCACCTGACTGCGACATTTGACAGAGCTGAGGAAAAAATTATTGCAGACTACAGCTGATTGGTTGATGATAAGAGAGAGAGAAGTACTACTGTAGTCTGGATACATTAATCTGCATCAGTACTCTGGATTGTGTATAGAGGCAGGGGAAGGGGTTTGACCTGCCAATTTTGTGGTACTTAGGTACACAGTTGTGTTATTGTGATGCTGGGATGTAGCCTAAGATGTAACAACTTGTCCTTACGATGTTCTTAAGTACTGAAACAATGAATAGAGAACACTCAGAGCAAACCCAGCCCACAGTCGGTCGTGGGGAGGATCTGTGAGTATACATTGATCGACAATAATGATAAAGAAGGAAGCTTTGAATCTAACCAAACGATAAAACCTTATAGCCCCTCTTAGCCAGACTAAGCCCCTCTAAGCTATTTAAATGAGTAACAGCAAAGATACATTGCACCACCACAAATAGGAAGGGGGGAAAGCCTTGCAACTCCTGGGAGACACCTCTCACTTAGTAGGACATGTCTAGTATACGACACTATACCACTCTCTCTACTAGGCGTGACCCCATGCAAGAACTCCCTTATTATTCGCGGCAACTAGCAAGCGCTTGCGAGCTGCCTACATGAGCATTCCGATATGAGCTTTCCTAGCCTCGGAACCGCTATTCCCATGAGCTGTTGCATGAGCTTCCCTATCGTATTTCACTACCTCCGACATGAGCTTTTGAATGAGCTTTTGCGTGAGCTTTTGCATGAGCTTTCCTATAGTTTCGACATAGGTCTATATATCGAAATGATATTTCCACTTCCATAGCTTAGGACTTCTATTTACATTCTTCCACTTATAATATGTCATACTATCTGTTCTGTACACTTCCGTCTGTTATGCCCATAGTTTCCACATAGACTACATGCTTTACTACCACTGCCCGGGAGCAGGGACCGGCTCCGGGGGGGGATAACCTACATATAGGTGCGGTCTCTCGTCATAGGCTAGATAGTCTGAATACGAGCACTGATTTGCCAAAAGGAAATACTACCACTACCTTGTCTAGGTCCCACTCTCATTCCATTCAATTGTGCTTGTGCCTTGAGTACATGCCTTCGAGATTCCCTTGCAACCATGCGCTTCACTTTTGGTCGCCCAAGTACCCTCCGCTCTGATTTGGGCATAGTGCTAGCTTTGACTTCAGAGATAGATACTGTTTCTTTTTTGTGTTTCTTTTAAGAACCCCTTACGTACATAGAAACCCTACGTAGGTCTATGATACGCCGGCTGGAATCCCGGCCAGATTCAAGAGATGCGGTCAGTTAAATCGCCGGTCCCGCGCTACGTATATATGTACATGTGGACAAGTGAACATATGCGACGGAAGTGAAACGAAGTGTAGAAAAATCAAACCAGTGAAAAGAAAAGATAGATACTGGTCGAGGGCTTTGCTCATAAGTACGTTGCCAGGCTACCATAGTGAAATAATATGGCATATAATTGTGAGGCTGTAGATTTGAGCTTGAAGAGTATGTATTAAGGCAAAGGCATAGCCACAAGGAATGCTATTTTGTTGAAAGTGACCACAATAGCAAGTGCGAAACCATATATAGGTCAGTGCGAAAGGTCTTCTGGTTACTTTGTGTAATAGGTAGTGCCAGATGTGCGAGAGGAGATTTCGGCAATATGTGCATGAGCCCAGCGTTAGTTATCAAGCAAGTTGGAGTCGGTGTGAATGCAGGAACCAGCTTGTGTCCGAGACTACACTACACACACCCTAGTCTGACTACACACACCCCTTCGCTTCGCTTCTGAGCAAGTACCCTATTGTACAAGGAATTTAATGTATATCTTAAACGTAATGTATGAGATCATATATAGGGTAAATTTTCCCGTAGTTCTTAGCATACTAAAAAAGAACTTATTTCTCCAGACTAGAAGCATCCCACTTACATCAACTTCAAGATGAACCCCTATTACGAAGCAATAGCTGAGACAGGATCCGAAGTCGGGGAAATCGACACTCCAACAACAGGTACAATTACTTGTTCCACACCAACGATGGACAACGCCGACTCTCCCGCAGCCTTGCGCTCACTCTATGCCAGAGGAACAAGAAGTGCCTTGTTTAAGGTATTCCAATGACCATCTATTACAATTCAGATGGTCATATGCACTGGCTCTGACAGGATCAAAATAATACACAGGTTGACCTAGCTTCAAATTTGGCTGGATATACCTACGAAGGAAGTTATGGACGCCACGTAACCTTCTTCTGGCAGAGTGTCCCCAATGGCTACCAAACTGACATCACTAGAAATAGTCCGAGGTGAGAAGCCCCACAGTAATGACACTTATCGATGCACAACTGGTTTGTCTTCTAATTTTCCAACGCTCAGCGGGAGATCAGCGAGCATCTACCAATCAACGTTCCGCAAAACAGATCCGGGATGGACGTTAGTGGGCCGACCCATTCTTGTAGCTGAGAATGCGAAAAGACAGAGTCCCCTTGCTGCCGTTACTTGGGCAAATGGATTGAAGGTTAGACACATTGCAGGAGAAAGGTCTGACTGTATTTGCTAAGGAGCCACCTCTACCTTCTAGGGGGCGGTGTATTATCTTGATGAGCGAAATCTTATTTGCGAGGTGAGAACAGACTTTCCACCCCTACCAGTTGAAGTAAAGGTGCATTGGCTTTGGGAAACTTCTAACACGGAACCTATAGCAAGTTACAAGAGATGGTGGGGAACAATGGTGCGCCGGATTACTTACCGAACAGACCATCCCCACACAAAGCAATTCTGACCTTGCAGCTATGGTGACCTGGGAGTCCCTGCACTCCAGGAGAATTTTTGTATATTATCAGGACGAAGCCAACCGCATACGGGAGTTGAGGTTTGCGGCAGAGGAGGATGAGTGGTATGAGGACAGTCCGTGTAGCGCTCACCTACTCGAGGCTCTGGGTGGCACTAGTCTCGCATGTGCAGCCGAGCCAGAATGCAGTGGAGCGCGCTCGGTGTATAGCCAGTCCACCACGAGAGGTGTCCAGGAGCACTATTATTCGGTCCGGAGAAATAAATGGACTTCAGGTACGTGACCATACAGCCAAAGTCTACTAGAAATTTGAAGTGGGAGCTAACAGAGGGCAAAGAGGGTGGCAATGAGATGCAACAACGCTTCGACCGGAAGGTTCGACTCGGGTATTGCACTGACCGATGGTATGCACGAGCTTATGCCCACGATGTCACCAAGGTGCTAGAGAGCAGTTGGCAAAGAGGGTACGACTGTAAATGGAGAGATGTAGCAATTCTCCCCATGAGCACCGGTACTGCAAAGATTAAGGAGAACTTTATCGTGCTTTGCTGGCCGCAGGATGTTGACAATACTATGTCTGAGATACATTTATTTTCTACAGAGGGGGGAATTCTGCACGATTATCTGATTGGTCCAGCAACTGGGGGAGAGTTCCCCCTTGTCGAAGATTTCTAGGTAGTTATGCATCATGAATCTTCTGTGATAACCTGGAATAAATCTGGGTGGAGGGTTGTAGGGCTCAATTTTGGATTGGTTGTGAAAAAGGTGTGTGTAGTTGTGGACTTTTCAAAATTCAATTAGTCCAGAATCAGAATGATATTTTTTACAAAATAAAGTTACTAAACGGTGCACGTTGCTCAGGCTGATGACGTACATAAGTGTGGTAACCCCACATAGAGGTTACCTTTATATTAATTATACTGTTGATGGATATGTGGGAAGTACCCTTTTGTTGATCTTTGTATGTCTTTACACAAGTTCTTATCGCATCTACTCTAATTGTTGATTTAATTCCTATGTGCATGCATTACATGTAAATTTTGCATGAGCTTTACGGAGCTTTGCTATTGATGGGCCTGAAAATCATAAGCTCAATACTAAGTATTCGAGGCTTGGACTTCAATTCCTCCTGCCCCGCCCTACTTCTGCCTCCGACTGTGACTGAGGAAGTGAATCCTGCATTAGCGTTATACTCTGTATATTAGACTGTAAACGGTATCCATATTGTAAGTGTATAGTTACTTAGTCCGGCAGACACGTGTACAGTATATCATCGGTGTCTAGGCAAACCTAGCAGCTAGGACAGAATGTATACTATACACGGTACTCTAACCACCTTGCTCCGCAGGCAATTCTGGTTCTTGTGTACCGGTATATAAAACGCCATGGTTTTTCCAAATTTGGATGGGGATGTGTTAGACTATACAGTGTCCGACGGTACAACCGGTAAGTGGGCATGGTAGTCAAAACCTAGAACAAATGGGGGAAAGAATGTTAAAAAGTCAAGCACAGGAACACGCTTGATATATCAATTTAACTTTGTCAACCAGTTGTCTGGTTGTTAGACTGCCGAATCGGGTAGTCCCAATTAGGTACATCCACTTAAGGTTAGATCAGGATGGAGACAGTCCAATTTGTAATTTATTTATAATCCTCTAGACTAGGCCTAGGTACTTAAGATGTATCGTGCCCAGACTTGTAATTTTTATGCGGGAATGCTTGGCATTTGTCCTGCTCAAAATATATCGGCCCCTATTGTGAGTGCCCGAAATTTATAGTAAATGAATGCCAGAGCCCCAAAACTCCATCCAACTCAGCCCCTGTCTAAGCCTCTATTGGCCTTCTCGGGTTTCCAAAAAAAAAAATAAGTATGGAGGTCGTCTGGACTACAATGGAGGTGACTGTAGCTAGTACTTTGCCCGACCTCCCAAGACCCAACGTGTTCCAACCATCCCTGGTATCCTTCTTATATAATCTCTATCATAGATGCATCCCATGGATGATTACCGCCGTAGTTTCAACGGATTATCGGAAGGAGGAGATTTATTGCCGGTATTGTTACCTAGCGTATATTTTAGGAGCTGCAGGTACTACTGTCGGAGTCTCGTCCTCATCCTCATAGTGGAATGTGTCTTCATAGCCGTCACTATAGCTTGAATCGTCCCTCATCTCCACGTCTTCTTGTATAGTTAGGGGTGACACTCCGACTGAGGGAGGTGATGCCTTTGGGCCCTCTTCCTCTTGCCTCCTTCTCAGGTCAACAAAAATAAGGCCTCACTTTCTCCCTATGAATCCGGATCTCTACGAGAAGCCGGTGCCCGCCAGACTAGAAGCCTGACTGTAGTTTACAGGTCATTTTTATTTGACCTTGAAGTCTGTGCTCACATGCGAAATTTACGGGGCCTATTTATAATTAATTCATAGCTAATTCAACTCAGGGTAACTATAATTCTCACCACCCTCAACCCCAATTACTCAAATCTCCAAACACCACAGTGCCCAACAATTCAAAATACCTACTCTGTCAAACCTAAAATAATAATGAAAACCTAAGACCTCAAGAATTCACCACCCTCAAGTCCCCCCACAATGTTAGCATTTCCATGCATCAGCAACTTATCCATACTCCTCTCCCTTCCTCCCCCTTCTCCTCCTCTACTACCATCTCTCCCCTAATTTTCCTCTCATCTATAATAAACAACGCCACAAAGCCAGTGTCACCAGCGCAACAAGCCTACCTGCTATCACACCGATAATGGGTCTCAGGTTAGGTCCCCTTTTGCCACTTCCACTCCACAACCAGTGGTTTCCCTGTAACGACAGACCAGTCATGATTGATAGTTATTTGGTGTAGGTGTATCCCAGCCCAGCATGGGGATAAGTGTACACGACCCCCCCACACACACTCTGCATGAGAGAGTCATTATCCAGGTCCCCAACAGGCATTGGAATTTTCATTCCCACTGATTTGCTGCTGGAGGAGCTTTGGACACGGTAAATAAGTTCCATTATCATCCATCTCATTACTACCGCTTCTACTCCGACAGAGTTCCATTTCTATGCGCTCTGGCCGGGGTAATAGTGAAAATCCTGATATAAGATCTTGATGCAATTGTTCCAATAAACAATATCTCTGTTTCTAGGCAGTAAGAAAACGACTCGGTGTAAACGTGGGAATGTAGAGAACTCAAAAAGATCTAAGCATCAGTAACCAGTCAAAAACAAGCTTAACTATGATACCTTGAAAATTGCGACATCACCAAGCCTTCTGACATATACCCAACCCCGACTGCAGGCAGTGCCGCTTCTGAACTGGCACTATCTTCAGGTACCACTAGCGGTAAGGCTCATGGTCAGGCCCACCTTAACCAAATGGACAATCTTCCGGAAGTTTTCATGAAACTTAGTAGGGAATTTGAGATTCCACGGGATTGCTTGCTCGCCATTTGCAATTGATTGGCAGCGCACTGTCCAGCCTTGCAGTTAGGGCTCTGATATTGCCCCAAAGGTCATACAAGCCCTCGAAATTACAATCAAGCCAATAGGCAAATAATACATGTAAACAGAAAAAAGGATAGAGGTATTGATCGCTAAATTCTATTCTATTTTTGCACATGGTATGTAGAGCCCAACGAAATCAGATAAAACTATAGTGTGGAATGAGATAAGAAAACTATATACTGTAGATCTTCAAGAACACAGTTCTAAGATTTGGGATCAACAAGATGAGTATGCATATGCAAAACAAACTATTTAAAAAGCCGCAAACGCCATATATGATGTCACCGAGTGAACAAAACTCTGGATAGCTAGGGTGAGATTGAGGTGAGTGATCAATAGGGTGTGTAAAGGAAAATGAGTAGAGATGCTATCCTGAGTCCAATGACGATATCCGAGTAGAAATAAATCAAGATGAAAATCCAACCAGACTCGATGGAGCCAATGAAAAAGAAAAAGGGCACAACATCAAACCGATACACTAAATGATAATGACGCTGAACACAACCAACTCCAAGCCCCATTTAAACGCCATGAACCCTATGAGTAAGATAGCAGAATATTCGGTTCACGACCTCATTACGATGTACATACCCTCTTCTCCCAAGACCACAGCGTCAACATCATTCCCCATTGGTGTGTCTGGCCCTTCGTCGGCATCGGTGGAAACACTCACATCTTCCATCAATACATCTTCTTCCTCAAAACTAGACGATGCCGCACGTATTGTCCTATCACTAGCAGTGTCACTACCGCTCTTACTCTCACTTCCATCGTCATCATCCTTGCCCTCAATAATTTCCCCTTCCTCATACGGTGCCACAAGACCCCCCCACTCAAAAACCCTGAAACCGTCTAGTGAAACACCAAGGGGGCTTTTCCCGTGAGAGCAAATCCCTTCGACAACCTTCCTGAGTTTGGCTTCCTCTACCCCAGGTTGCTCCTTTTCCCAGGTTGTATTAGATCTTAATGTCCAGGCCACTGCAAACGCTCTAAGGAAATCTGCAGGCATTGGTTCAATCGCTACCGGAAATATCTTCGAAACCTCCTTGTGGGTCAGGAATTTCACCACCACGCCATTTGGACCCCTTGCCTCGATGGTCGGAATTAATTTCTGCCAGTAGTGTATTATCTCTGTCATCTTGCCCTCCGGAAACCCAAGGGCCCCATAAGCTCGAGAGAAAAAGCTTAGGAGCTGATTTGGCTGTGGAACATAGAAGTGGATGTCCTCAGATCCCATTTGGCGTTCGGTAGGGAAGAAAGCGGTAGGCAATAGCCTAGGAGGGTGCAACATCCAAAACCTTCCACTCTTTCTTCGCGATGCTGTGGATGAAGAGGTGAATCTGGTATACTGTAGTGAGTCGATTTGAAGTGATTCATCACACTGATTGCCCACAAATTTTCTGGGTGGGACATAGTTTACCCAATGCACTCTCCTTGCTGCGGCGCTCACCTTGGGGTTCATTACATCGCCTAAGTCCCAAGAAATTTCACTTGCTTGCTGAGGGCCATTCTCAAGCGATAGTTCCCCCGATGGATGCGCTATTGCGTCCCAGGCAACAGAGCTGACAATTTGACTTCTGTTACCTTGGGCAAAGACGTCGAACGTTGTCAGCGGAAAGGTCCCCTCGGCTACTGGTTGTGGCAGAATCGATTTGCCGTAAGACAAGATGTCTCTAGCCTGTGGCGCCGAGGAGACCCCTCCATTCTCATTTCCAGACAACCAACCCCGATCCTGGGACTGCATGAACGGAAACATATCATAAAAGCCAGGCGTATCGCTGACGGCTGTCGTAGTAGCACAGCAATGGGCCACTTCTGCGGTAACAACTTCTCCATTGTCATCGGGTTTTATAGAACAATAGGCAGCTTTTCGAATCAAGGAATTCGCAAACGTGACTGCAATGGGTACCTTTGACAAAGGGTAGAATGACAGAGAAGGTGGCTGGAAGTGCAATAGTTTTTCTGCTCCACGAGACCGTGTTTGAACCCGGTGATGCATACCAGCGTGAGGGTGAATATTTGTAAGGCTAATCTGTGCTGGGTCGATGGTTGAGGGCTGTGATGGCGATCCCTCATCAACGTTTGTGAAAGGGGAGCCAAGATCCTGGACCCACTCTAATGTCAATGGCCCTTCCTCCAGTGGTCCTTCAGGAGACTGGGAGTCTCCTGGAATAGCGAGAGGAAAGTAAATTATCAAGTGGAGCCCGGGGGTGAGATGCTGCCTATATGTCCAGGCATCGAATATGAGAACCCCCTCAAACGTTACAATTTCCGGGATTATAAACGAGGGGTTGTGAAAAGTGTGTTGCAAGCATGCAAGGAAATTCTGTCCAATGTCGGAAATAACAATAACAGAAAAGTTAGTGACTGTCACAATTCGCAATGGGAGATAATTACCTCATATGTTTGTACCAATGGAATTGGGAGATAGCATGTATGTGGTGAGCCTTTTCGTTGAACCTTTATAAACGGCGTATCTATTTGACTTTGGGGGGATTCCTTTATATGCACAACCAGGACAGCAAGGGTACAGTAGAAGGGACCCAACATCAGTTGTGAAAACCCTCCCCACCGTTACCCCAACATACCATGGTGATCAGTACCTAAGCTGATTACTCATTTCGCCTTGCAATCCCTCCGGGCCATGTGAATATGGGTGTATGAGAACCAGACTAGTGTATGAGGGGTTGTCTCGAACCAGACTTTCTAGGCACGTCTCCGGATTGGAAGCGTTTGTATCTGGTTCGAGACGGTGCGTGTAAGGGAACGATCATAGCTTATCATGAGAGTAAATCTGTTCTGGACGGCGTTAACATCCGAGAACCATTCTGTACCAGAGAAAAGTTCGGGGTGAATATGCATTCTTGGGGTGAGGGGGTTCCCAATAACAGTAGGCAGGTAAGGAAACTTCATCTCAATACAAACCTGATTTGTAGCCCTTGCAGTTTTATCTGCCTCCTGGGCTGGTTTTCGTCGGTCTTTGGATGAGCCTATTTTTCTGGCTTCTCTAGGCTGTGTGAATTCTGACCCCCAATTGCTTGTTGATTCCATGGGAACAAAGAAAGACATCATCTGTCTTCGAACTGACTGGCCTGAACTTCCGTACGGGTAGCTCATAGTGCTTCTGTGGGTAGAGGTAAACGTTCCCGAACCACAATTAGGTAGAATGTAGAGTAGGATGGTATACCAAAATGAAGAGCAGTGCTCGGTAGGGGTGAGTCTAGAGAACTCTTAGGAGGTAGTGCTCGGAGATTGAAGTGTGGTTACTGAAGATGCCTTGAAGATAATGGTGAAGAGCATCATCGCCTTGAGGTGGAGGTCTTATATAACAAGTGACAAAAAAATTGTTTCTTCCCAATACGGTAGGCATCTTACCTCGAAACGTTAACTATCCTTGGTCTGGTTGGCACGCCCTCCCCCAAGACCATCCCGCTCTCGAACACCCCCCCAAGGCTGGCCCTGGACATGTGCTCCTTTCCCTCCTCTCAAGCATCCTCTGTGCAATCGAAAGTACAATCCCCCCTCCATCCTCCCCCCACCCCCAGCCATCTTGGCTACATATCTACCAGTTCGACACTGGATATCAGGACCACACCCCAGGACCTCTCGAGGCCACGAGTAAAGGAAATGACTTTGGACGACAGAATAGCTCCTGAGCCTTTTGACGTCACGGGGCCCTGGTTATCGCACTAGATCTAAACAGTGAATGCCATATTAATACTACACAACGTAGCGGTTCCGAGACTAATATTAATATAGGAAATAAGCAGCACCGTTTACCTAGTCTGGCTGCCAGGACGACATGCTGCAGGTAGCCTCGCGGGCAATGTCTTGCATTCCCCAGTTGCAATTGCAATACCAATGATGTGTGGCTACTCCCAGTCACCATATGGATCTCGAGTGAGTCATGATGTTTAAACTAAATCCAGCATCGGCAAACCCGGGCTGGGACCTGACCTAAGACCAAAGTGTGACGAGAGTCTGGTTAGTGTGACGAAGGCTTAATCTCTGCTTAAAATACAGGTAAATAATGTTTGACTAATACCTCTTGCCCGGTGTTTACTGCCGTTGGCAAAATATCCGGTCGCCCATGTCATGAGGTGACTGGATTTAGTCTAGATAGGCTCCGTACAATTAAAAAAAAAAGTCGGAACCCTCTGGCGGTTTGAGGATCAGATAAGCTTTTAGCCGGGATGGAGGGCTTATCTGATCCGAGAATCGGAGGTGCTATCCTCCGACTGCGATGGTGTATGCATCTAAGCATGGTGCTTCGCTCCGAGTCCATGGTCAAGTCATATAGCTGCATGTATTGCAGAAGTCATTATTGCGAAGCACCGCCTCATAGTCTAAGGCTCCCTTCGGGGGAAAGGCGTATAGACTCAAAAAAAAAAAATTTATGGCGAAACAACCTCAATCATGCATGTGAAGCAGCAAAAGCCGACTGGCAGCTCTTCGCACACTCCGGTATGAAGCTCCGTGACCAAGTTTTTTGAGCTCTTTAATCATGGCCACGGGATCGAAAGATGTTACTTACTGACAGCCTCATGACTTGTTAGGCCCGGAAGAGTCTCCAGCCGGTGGATAGTAATATGCTTATGCTTGCTCAACATGCTTCACGTTCAAGGTTCAATCTACCTCATCTTTTGTTGGGTCAACCTGGAAACCTAGCTTCTACCCTTATTGTCACTGAGGAGTCATATTGCAGATCCAATTTCTTTTTCGCTTACCTGCAAGGGGCACAAGACGAGCCCTGCCTTAAAGTGTTACGTACTCAACTTGTCAACTTCTCTTCCTTTCACTCAACATTTTACAACTCCACACCTTGAATAGCATGGAATGAACCACGTAACCCAAGTGCGTACCTGTCATATTCTAGCAGATATAGGCCGTTCTCAAACTTTATCTCCACATTATACCCAGTTATCGATCTACTGAATATGTTTCTATGCAATGTAAGGAAGCCATGGAACGCCTAATGCACGGACAACGTTTTTCAGGTCTATATACGTATACCGCTAAGTTGGCTTCCAGGCTTAGCCACATCTGACTTTCCAGCCAAACTACATTCAACCTAACACAGGAAACAATAAGTTGAATGACTCAAGTGTTTATATATAGAGAGCAAGGACCCTCCCAGATCCTTCCCGCTCGCTTACATGGTTAAATTATTGGATGGTTCCCAGACCAAAGCAAGTTAGGCTAACCTCAAGATTATGGTTTCGTCAGATGAGCTTGAGTTGACGACCTCCTCCGCGCCAGATATTCCAACTGGAGTCTCTGCACCTAAATATTCGACTCATTTCAACCCGAGCCTAGAACGCATACGTGTACCCCAATCAAAACCGTGACACGCACCCTATCGTTTCAACAAAACATACGGTAGCTTCTTAACTGAATAAGGCCTCGGGGTCTCTTCCGCAGCGAATGCCAAGATCAGGCTAGAGTGGTGGGAACGAGAACAGCCTCAGGGGTGAAATCACTACCTATACCAAACTGGCAGCTAATTAAGGCACTTGAATTCCCACGCATCTCTGTTCTCGTGCCCAGACCGATTTATTTTTGTGTGGTAGAAAATCGATGCATCTCATTTATTCACCCCTATTGTCGCATAGGCTCCCAGAGAATGAATAATGCTTTGACGTACGGCACGACCGACATATCGACATATCGTATCCATGTACCAGACGCAGATCTGCATGCGGGGTGTGGCCACCGTTGGAAGCCTCGGCTCAGGCATGGGGCTAGGCCCATGAATTCGTAATCCTAGATTCAACTATCCAGACAGGTCCATATAGGATACATATACGTATATTCCAGCATTCCAGTTTTAAAGTATACCCCACTGAGCTTCAATTAGTCTAACCATGAACATTTGTTTTCTTTTATCTTGTTGAATTCAAAGGAGTTGTCCTTACACATACGTATACCCCAGCATCACGAACTTCAATTACAACCTTCGGCGTACATGTTTTGCATGTTTCACATCATGACTCAATTTCTCGAGTAACACCAACCATCTCTGGAAACCTGTACTTTGTCGTAGAAGATGCGGGGAGAAACCCAAAAACTAACAGAGAAGCATTTATTCAAGCGCTTCCGGTAGGACCTATGGAGCAGCAGTTGGTCAATATTACAGGAGAATTGTACAATGTGAAACGAAGGGTGGAGAAGCTGGATAAGCGAATGGATACACTAGAGGAGAAAGTGGATAAGCGGATGGATACGTTGGAGAATTGACTAAGAGGATTTATTGCGGAGACTCGAGGCTATTTTCAACGGCCAAACGGGACTTGATTGAAGGATGTATTGGGTGTAAGGTGAGTTTGATTTACCGACTCCTTCTATGTACTGACATTTCTAGCGCTAACTCTAATACTAGAATCCAACGTATCGGTAGGAAGTATCTTCTATCCAACTGTTATGTCTGGCAAGCCACGCACATAAAGCTTTGTATCTTCAGTCCTATCAGGACATATAAAAATACCTAATCATTCCAACGTGGATGGCACTTTAAGATTAATCAAGCCTTCCTGTTTCTACCACCACTCCCCAAGCCCTCAGGAACCCCCTCATCTATATATAATGCTATAAATTACAAGCAAGAGTATGCATAGATATCTGGATTTATCAATCTGCTACCACACAAGCTCCCTTAAGATGGTATTCAGATAGATAATCCCAGGTATGCAAGGTGATCTCCCCGATCTTTGTTGGACTAGCACTCCTGTAACAGCGAAGACTACGAGGTCGTAATAGTAGTACTAGACGGTGCATACATAGCTTCGGTTGATGCTACAATACACAGGTGTCTAAAGATGCAGCTCTTGCCTTATAGAAGGGGTATATCATCCTACTCCGTGATTTGATTCTGTGATTTAATACAAGAGAGGCTTGGCTACTCTCCTTTATCCAACAACGGGGTCCAGCGTCTAGGCCTCACGGACACCCCACAGAGGTCGAGATATATTAGTTTGAAACAATTGATGGGTGAGGGCGCCTCTCATCTCCGTTACAACCGGAAGAATAGTAGACATGGCCAAGTTGGGGGAGGGATGTGCAGGATGTGCCAGCACAAGTGAACAACGTACCCATGGCCTTTTAGGGGGGGGTGTCTACACTTGTGGAGCCTAAGGCTATGAGGTGGCAGTGCCCATAGCTAGTTTGCCTATACATATTTTGAGGTTGGAAAACGGCAGGTGCCTGAGGCTTTGGAAAAGGATTGTAGGTATATTATATGGGTTCTCGAATCAAACTTGGCTTATGTACAACGTTTTTTTTTCTGTGCATTTGGGATTATGGTGGCACTACATCAAGTTCATATTTTCAAAACCAGACGGTTCCAAGTTCCAAGTTCCAAGTTCTAGAAATATCTAGTGCCCATGGGAGAAGGACGCAACTAGATCCTAAAGAATATCCAATCAGAGAGCAAGCAGAGCTAATAGAGTGTATACATTCAGAGAGAATCAGACCTTGACTAGTAATCGTCTAAAGCAAAGTAAGAGCATGTAAAAATGGTGACAGCAGTGGAGCGATTACTTGAGAGGTTCGAAGTGGTGTCTCTCAGTTAAGAGGGTGGTATTTCAAACTTTATTTCAAACTTTATCGGGGCTTCTGGCTGATGGTAAATCAGAAATATGGTTGCAGTAACAACCCTTGTCCCAGTCTCGCTCCAGACGTCGCCCTTGTCCTGCAGAATTGGCCTTTTGTCCATATGAGCTGCCATCAAAACAGGCTGAGTACCCCACCTAATCATCTCGCCGCCTAGAACGGCACCCAGGATTCATCACAGCGATTCGACCCTAGGTTCATTTTAGCGACCTAATAAAAAGTCAACTACTTCCCTATACCAATTCAAAACAGCATGACTATCCAAGTCGGAGACCAGCTCCCACCTGCCTCTCACAGAGAAGACTCCAGGGATCAGGGTTGAACTCTCAACACACGGAAAGATTGTGACGGTTGGCGTTGCAGGTGCTTATACACGTAAGTATTCTTTCTGCCGTGCCACCGCCGTTCAATGGCAGGTAAAAGATGAAGTTAGCCTGGTTCCGAAGTGGAGGTGATTTGGGGAAAGGAATGCCATGCCTTCTTGAGCTTCCCTTGTTCTCATATCTTTTCTACTTCGGCACCCTAACTATGTTGGAGAGTACCCGCTAGGACAAAACATGATCACTAGGTGCCAGATTTGGCAATGGTATACTGTACACCAACACTTCCGCACATAGGGATCAAATCAACAATTACGCTCTTGGTATACTCTTCTGGACCAATAAACTAGACAACAAACTGCAGCCCTTGAGTTTGACCCCCAGAATCCTTCCTTGGTGCAAAAAGGAGGGACGGTGGTCTCATGTATTTAACACGAAGTATACCTACCCACTATACAGGCCTGTTCAGATTACCAACAACCTCTTATTCTCGGTTGCGCCGATTATGTAGTTGGATATAGCAATGATGGTGAGCAATTGTTCTGAGACTTTATAGCCATTGAGGCAAAAGAAGTTGTTCTGCTGACAAGGACTTGAGGGTAACAATTTGCCATATGGTGATAGGTACCCTGCACTTTTCACAATTTGCCATTTGTGGTCCGCCGGTCGTGGGCGACTCTTTCTCCTCACGGATGCGAGGCCGAGAGTATTTCCTTTGTAATTGACAGAAGGAGTCTTGATTTTGTTGCCGTCATCCACTGAATATTCACATGATTTCAGGTGATGGCATTTTCGCCAATCAGTCCTTCCAAACATGAGAGGCGAGGGTGAACCAGTCTTTCTTTGAACACGAAGTCACAGAGATAGGATTGGGGGCATTCGGAAGTAAGAGGTTGGAGATGGGAATAGTCCCAAGACACTTTCTTTAAGCGTCCGCCGCTCAACCCCCCCAGCTATTGCAAGCTCAAACACCTTTATTCGTTTTATTTCTTTATCTATTACTTATTCAACGCCTCACCCCCAAAAGCACCAAGCCTGTTACCTCTGCCCTCGATCAAAGTCATCCAGATCAACTGGTAGCTTTGTCCCCTGACTCTCGGCCAGCAGTCCTGTACGTAGACCAGTAGTCCTTTGTCAAGCAAAATGACAAGCAAACTCGTCGCTTACCCTGTCTCCTTGTTCCCCCCAGGAGCCACCTCATACCGTCTGAATCCTGTTCATTTCACATCCTGTACTGCCTCCGACATAAGCCTCTGGTACAGAATTCCATGCCCACATCGCCCTGTTGTGCTACAGTCATGTTTTTAGTTGCCGGGGGTTTCCCGGTTTACAGACCGGACATCGAGTAGTCTGTATTTTAGTGACTAAAGGAGTCACTGGAGTCTTCATTCAAATCCATCTCCTTCTCATAGCCTGACAAGTCCTCATGAAGGGACCATGCTTGCAAGATATTCATAAGTTTTGGCAGAGGATGTGTCTTCCACCAGCTTTCTGCCCTTAGCCTTCCCATTCCTCTTCCAGTCCTTATTCTTATTTCCAATTCACCCAACGATTCTGTCTACACAGCTGAACATGAAACTTCTACTGCCAGAGCAGCCGTAACTTTCCACACCATAGCGAGGCCCACCTGTAGTTCCATGTTTTGCTCCGTCAATGCCACTCTCTGTTTCTTCTCCTCCTTGGCTTCCCTCCACCGCTTGATCCCAACTTCCCTCATCATTACCTCTCTTATCTTTACCTTTTCTACCTGTTTCTCAGTCATACCCCTCAATGACTACCTACTTATCTATGAATTCCTCATCCTCAGCTTCAACTCTCGTATCTCTTCCACCTCCATTTCCCTCACCCGGTATCCTTCTCTGAACTTCTCTCCCTCGATATCCTGGCATTTCTACCAAAAATCGCTATAGTGTTTAAGCCCCCACTCCATGTAATAGAAGAGACCTCTTTCTCAAGCCAGATAACCATGTCCTCAAGTGAGGTCTTGCTTTTGATCCGGGCTAGGTACGACTTTGACCCTCGCAGTCAATAATCCGATCCGTGCTATACCTGCATCACTCATCTTCCTCCACAATTTCTCTAACTCCCTTCTACATAGCCCTTATCACTCCAGCCACCCCCCTCTCCATGAAATCACCATCTACCTTTTTTCTCCCAATATCTCAAATACCCTCGTAATTAAGTACAAACATTATCATCCCCTCGACTAAACGATTTCATCCAATGCTCGTTCTTTTCCTTTATCAATCCCTCCAAGCAAGAGTCTTTACTATCTGACCCCCAGCCTCCCCCCTGCCGCCGGCACCTAGATGTTGGTCCTGGCGTTGGAAGTTTTTGTGCCTCAGGGGCTTTGTATTTCTACCATTGATCCCCCCTCCCCCCCCTTTGATCCTCCAGTTGTGCTTTGGCATTCCCAAGAAGAACAGTACACTAACCATAAGTTGACTCGAAATCAGGCACAAATGACTGGACCCGAGGGGAGGGATTCTGTAGTTCTCTTCAAATGATCAATAAAATTGGATATTCATGATTTTCGCCGACATTGGAATGTTGAAGCGGGATCGTCGGCACTGCTAGTTTATGGCCCAGGAAGGAAGTGACTACCTTAGTAGGTTTAGTGTCAATTAATAAAGAATATGGATCTAGGTATTAAAGAGACATCCCCTGACTCCAAGTCTTACACTAAGTATACATCCTGTTTCACCTCATGCCGAAGTAAAAGGTCTCTCCATGTATTTTGCTCCTCTGAGAGTAAACACACCCCACCTGAGAATGCCAGGGCACCAGTTCAAAAAAGAAAAACAGTTGAAAGATAAAAAAGAAATAAAAAACACAAATTCCAACTGATTTCATCCACCACTCAACTGGTTGAAGCGTACGGAGTATAGAGAAAGAGAAAGAGATAAAAGGCAAACCAGGGACACCAACAGTGCATCCAAGTGATACCTGCCCAGTTCCAGCCCAGCGTAGAGAAAAGAAACAAAGTCT
>Ga0307514_10002192_pt1 | contig 20973 bp, 26 predicted proteins | sample 16_EM_MG_FD_203088 | JGI IMG/M metagenome (GOLD analysis project Ga0307514, IMG submission 203088) | Populus trichocarpa ectomycorrhiza microbial communities from riparian zone in the Pacific Northwest, United States - 16_EM | ecosystem: Host-associated > Plants > Roots > Unclassified | place...
GTGTTACTTATGGTTACTTAAGGGGTATTCAATAACCTCCTGCCTACTTTGGTTAGTGACCCAAGAAACTAGTAACGCCACCAAGTGATCACTAAAATTTGTAACGAGGTTATTGACTACCCCTACTGTATGTACTCGGTTGTGCCATGACGCTGCATGCACGTTGCAGTTAAGCAATTGTCCACAAACTGTCCAATAGGGAGGGCCACGAAGACCGTGTGGTAGTTCATGGGACACGCGAGTATGTGTCGATCCTTCATGAAGCATTGGCATACGCCTGAGCAGGATCTCCATCTAGTTCAGTTGAGCAGACAGCCACGTCGACTGTCGGCCCAATTCTGTAGTTTGCCAGCCTGTTTAAAGCCCCCATGGAATCTACTAGAGTGTCAAAATTAATTTGTCCACTCATTCTAAAACAATCAAAGCATTACTGTACCAATGGAATCGAAGCGAAGCCTAGATGACCAGCACAAAAGATGGGGGGATTCTAAAGGGCGTAATGTAAACGACCCCCAGCAGCTTAAAAAAAAAAGAAAAAGTTACCCTCATTCTTTCCCCGCAGCATAATTATTTTAGCGCGTAGGTAGATACATAAGAGATTGGGACCGAGATCATCATTTTGATCTTGAAAGGCAAGTGGAACGAATAAATCCTGTTCTCGGTCCCAGTCTCTTATCTACCTATATACGCGCGCTAAAATAATTATCTTTCCCCGCAGCATAATTATTTTAGCGCGCGTAGGTACTGTAGATAAGAGACTGGGACCGAGAACAAATAAATCCTTTTCTTTGGCAAAAGAATGAAAAATAAATTGGCACGATCCACGATCCGAACTCAAAAAACTCAGCATACTCCGTAGATAAGGTAAGAATCGGGGATTCGGCCAAATCCCCCATTCTTAGCTAATCAGTCCACTGCATGCCACAGGTGACCTAATCATACATGTATGCCGTATCTGCAGGGTGGGTTCCTCCAATAGCTGTAACTCTATACAATGCGTACAGGGACTGTGCCGCCAAAACCTTTGCAAGCGGGCCAATATCCAACCGGAGATCCGCTATATATCCTGAGAGCATCAAAATACTGGATTTTATGTGCTGCTGGTACACATATCGGGGGCAACCCATTCATAACCAGTGGAATCGACGAGATGATCCGCGTCATTCTCCCATTGCCATCGCTGAAGGATTGTATGCTAATGAGTGATGCAGCCACGCTGCAAGGGTATATGGCATTAAACAGTCTCCTCCAGCTTCCTCCTGCTTTAAGTCCGTTTCTGCCATCCTGACGAATTGCTCCATCGACTCCGGCACCTTGTCGAAGGGATGGAAGACTGTGTAACTTACATCCTGCGTTACTGAATCTCTGTGCGCTACATACACCGTCTTTTGCCGCCATTTCCCCACCGGAAGGAGGGCCCTTGTTGCCAAGTTGGTTGAAGGGTCAGTTTGTACCCGAATCCTATCTACTTCCATTGAGATCCTGTGAACCTGTAACGCTAGATCTATGGTGAATTGTGCGGTTTTGTCCATAGCCTAATTACGAACGACATATAGTGCCTTCTGCACGTCTCGCAGAACTGAGATGATATGTGTCGGTTCGTTTGGATCACTCTTTTCAGCTTGGAGAGCATCAAGAAAAAATCCTGCCCGCACCAGCCTGGTTAGTGACTCTCCTCCCAGTTGGAAATGCTGCCGCTAGGACAAAACGTGATCACTGGGTGCCAGGTTTACCTAGACACCGATGGTATGCTGTACACCAACACTTCCCCCCAAACCGCACACAGGGATCAAATCAACAATTATGCTCCTGGTAAACTCTTCAGGGCCAATAAACTAAACATCAAACTGCGGAGGCTGAGGCTCATTGTAAGTAACCATTTAATACCCTTCGCTTTGTCCCAGCGCTCTCTCAGGGAATCGAACTTGTGCTCCATGCGCACCGGGTCATAACCTGTTGGAGAGTATTACCGCCAGGACAAAACGTGATCACTGGGTGCCAGGTTTGCCTGGACACCGATGGTATACTGTAACACCAACAGGAAAACCCCTTCCAGTAGGTTAGTCTCGATACTAGCAAGTCTGGAATACGCTTCCGTGATATCCGTAGACGACATGACTGAGTTCAGCCCAATCCACTACTCTCTTACTTTCGCAGATTCCGCCCGATCGTGTAGCTTTCAATGCGGGACAATTTCGTTGTGTAGATGACATTTGGCAAACCAGGGCTTCGGTAGAACTGCATTTCTGCCCAGTAATGCTTGCGCAATGTTTTGCAACAATGGCAGCCCATTTTGTAAACACTAGGTCTGCTATAAATCCCACAATCTCAAGTATGCGGGAGCAAAGGGTATTTGCACCGTATATGTGTTGTAACCGCACATAGACCTTTGCTAAACGTGCCAGCAGGCAAGGCTGATTCGGATGGTTGATAACCAGATTCTCAAATGCTGTTATCGCTTGGATTGTACAGGAATCCGGATTCAGATCGAGCAAGATTAACTGATTCGCCCCGTGGGGAAGATTGCTATTTGTAGCCCATGTATCTAAAGGTCCTCCTGCTGACCATACATATTGATCATGGGCGTATATTCCCTCCGTCCCAGTGCAGGTCCTAACCACTGACATGTGCATAGTTGCCATTTGTGTAGTGATAGGGTTCTGTGGGGGGCCTTATGTATTCCGGCTGTTAAACGAGTCAATAGAACCACTTTGGATCAGGTCAATCAGAATATGTAGGTGTGAGGTAGATGGGAGAGTGTATCGTACCTCAGTTGGGAGCAATGATCCGTAACTATGATTGCTGTGATGATCAACGTCTAAGTCAAAGTGGACACAGTTGACCATAAAAAGCCGGACTCCATTTACCACATTTACTCGTAAGCATCCGCAAGAGTTTCAGTGGCACTCTTCTCCTTCCCTCGAAGAATGCGTGCCCCTCGCATCCAACAAAGATAATCCGGTCTTGTTTTGTCAGCAGTAGTCCCACAATGATATTTGTTTATCGAATTTCTCTGAGAATCGAGCATTGGCCTTGGCCTGTACATCGTGTAGAGTGTCTGGTCAATAATACTATCCCAGACAATATGGTAGGAATCCTCAGAGAATTGACCATGGTAGTAATTCCGTCTGTCCGCCATGGTCATGGAAATGAGATCGTCCATGTCTGAAAAGGTATGATTTGCCTGAGGGATAAGATACGGATGCGACCCACGTAGGGGGTTAAGGGGAGACGTAGGATTTTATCTACCCGATCTGCTGTCGGGTAATCTGGCAGGTCAGGAAATGGCACTGTGAGAGCATCACCGAAGATAGCTTTAGCGCAGATAACCTAAGAGTCTGGGAACGAGATCACGTTGTCAGGTAGAATAAGTGCAGCACCAGCTGCTTTAACAATGATAGTACAGTTAGCAAATACGCCTTGACGATAACATGGATGCATCCCTTCTTGGGAGAATCATTACCCGTCGTGGGAACCATCGGATTCAGCACGTCGACCCAATCCAGGTCCAAACCACCAGTATCACCTGGCTGATTCCATTTCCAGAGCTCGAGACGATCCGCACCTATACGGTCAAATTCGGGCCCCTTCTCCGTCTTGATGAGTTTCTTGAGTTTATCAACTATTTCCCCTCCTTTAATCCTAACTGAAAAGGGTGTGGCATCCTCCTCCGTGTGGACAATACAAAAAGGGTGGACATTGTATAGCCTATTGCTTGTCGGACGGGTGGAGTAGCGGAAGTTGGCGGGTGTGTGGGGTTGTGAGAGGGATAGACCTGGCTAAGTGGGTTGAGTATTGCTGTGACAATTAAATGGCTTCAACGATCAAGATAAAACGAACGGTGTCAATCACGAGGGCGAGGAAGAGTGAAGGTGTCACAGTCCCTGGCAAGGGCAGCCATAGAGCAAGAGAGTGACGAGAGTATAAGTGAGGGGGATGAACCAGGACTTACTCCCACGGAGATCCTCCTCCGACAGTTTGAGAGCCAATTCGCCCCTTTGGAAGTGCCTCAATCCCAGAAGCCAAGAAAGGGGGGAAAGAGGATCAGAGAAGACGATACAGATGAAGAAAGCGAGGAGTAAGACTATGAGGAGGACGAGCTGAGTTATGACAACGGCTCAGACGATGTCGAGGTCAACGCCAATGAAGATAAATACGATGGCTTCTCTGATATTTCAGAAGACGCACTCCTCCATCAGGGAAGTGAGGAAGAGGACAAAAGCCCTACAGTCGTCGACTACACTGGGACCCGATTCACTCCCACGGTCATCCTCCCCAAGCCTCCAAAATCCGAGCCCAAGACATTCATGGTATGCACTCCCCCTCCCCTCCAATCTCACGTACTAACAACCCTCCACAGTCCCATAAGTTCCTACTTTAATCCCCACCGCCGCCGCCGCCCGCCGCCCCCCGCCCCCGCTCCCAACCCAATTACCCCCCAAAAACATTCTACCAAACCCACCCCAACCGAATCCGACGGCGAAGACGCCGCTACCACTCAAAAACGGCCTCGCCCCCCAGCGCCTCCTCCGGGAATCCCACCTCCTCGAACCCACCCAACCGGGAAAAACCGCCACAGAGCAATCAACACTAGGATCCAAGCCCTCGGTGGAGTGAACATCACAAAACACAACATGCCCGTTCCAATGAAGTATGGCAAGGCTATAGCCAAGGAAGCCCGAGAGAAGAAGAGGGTGAAAGTTGCTAAGGATGGAGGGATTATTCTTGGGAAAAAGACCGTGAGTAAGGAGGAGAGGAGAAAGAAGCAGAGGGAAGAGAGGAAGAGGGGAGAGAATAGGGGTTTTAAGCTGGCTGTGGACAAGTTTAGGAACGCTTACAGCCCTCGCCTTCACTCTCATTCAACTCATTCAACTCACTATCACTCGATTCTCTCTGCTACCTTACCCTCGATATTTTTCCTCTTCCATTCTGAGACCATCACCGCCCTCTTCACTTTGACAATCTCCGTATCCCCTACCTTCTCCCCATCCACCTTCGCCTTCCGTCTGCTCTTTACCCTGATTTTCACCCCTTCCCCCGTCTCCCCATCCCCTGTGTCCCCACCCGTCTTCACCTTCCGCCTGCTCCTTACCTTGACCTTGACCCATTCCGCTATCTCCTCCCCCCTCTTCTTTTCCCTCTCCACTCCCAGCTCACTCTGTCTCTTAACCTTCTCCTCCCTCCTTTTAACCACATCCCCCACCCTCTCCCTCTCCGCTTTTGCAGCTCCTCCGCTTCCTCCAAAACCCACCCTTCATCCCAATCAAGCTCTCTAGCAATTTAATCTCCTCTGCCCAACCCTCCCCTCCCCCCACCACCACCGGGGCCTCCAAAATTAATGGGACCCCTCAGAATTCACTACCAGCCTAAACGCCTCCAACCCCAAATAAGCCTGTCCAAGATGTTGCATAGGGTTGTGCAACAAGACTATGCACTACTATTGTACTTTTCGTTAAAATGTATCCGAGATTCATACACCTAAGCTAATCATTTGGGTGCGGGGTTACCTACATTAAATTGATCGTCTTGGGTACATCGTAGTTTGGTGGAAGTTTAGAATAGTAAATTACCCCAAAAATGAGTGCCGGTTGAATCAAGTACGTAGGTATTTATTATATATTGGACTGACTCTGAGAACTATTATTTTACCGTCATCACTAAATGCTGCATTAAACCGCCAAGTAGCATGACGTAGAAGATCTATTTAATTTCATTTATTTTTTGCGGGGGGGGTTCTTTTTTTTTGCGAATTGATAATTTGGTGATTCTCAGTGCACCCTGTTCTCGTGCCCAGCCTCTATAATACCCTTGGTAAAATAGAAAAATAGAGCTGCACCCCTATATACTTTGTAGCCGTGCCAGTATGTACTCCAGGAGGGATTTGATACGGAAAAAAAAAACCAAAAACCCAGTGGCTTATAAAGATGCCTCCCCCCCCAGCCTATACCTTCTTCTGCATCCTCTTCCTCCTCCTCTCCAGCAACTCCCTCTCAACCCGATCAACAACATCATCAATCCCTTCCTCTCTCTCTGTCCAATCACCAATTTTTTTCGGCCCACTAATACTCTGACTTCCCACCAACTGTCTCTCCCGCATAGGAGCCTGGTCCACAAGCGGGTCGAGATCCACCACGCTCAATGATTTCCCCTCATCAGCCGCCAAACCCCCCAAATCCTTCCCACTCCTCTCCCTATCCTCTGCAGCTCGTCGTTCTGTTTCCTGTTGTATTGCTTCCCGCATAGCTTGATAGGTGTCTTCTCTATCTTTCTCTTGCTTGAGCTTCTTAGATTTATCCCGTTCCTCCTTCTCCCGCTCCTCACGCTCAACACCCTCCATATCGCTTCTCGTTTTCTCCCTTAATTTTTTTAACACTATCCCCTCCTTAATCACCTCTTCGTCCTCTAAACCCCCAAACGTTCCCAACCCACATTCTCTCAACACCATCCCCATAACCTCCCCATACCTCGCATGCCCCTCCACAATTGCCTCCTTCCCCCCAGCCTTATCTTCCCCCAGATTTATATTTTCAATTCCGCATACTCCCTCTACACCTTGTAACCCCGCAACACCCATATTGAGCGTACTCCCCCTCTCTAAAAACCCCAACACCCAATCATTCCCACTATATCCATTAACCACCCTCCCACTCGCAGCTGCACGGATCATTACCCACTCACTCTTACTCCCACTCTGCACCGGTGCACCCAAGAGATACACATCCTGGACCACCCCCCACGCGCCTCTCTGTGCCAGGCCCCGCATAGCATAATACACTACTCTCGCGCCCAATCCAAACCCAATTAAATTCACCGGCCGCTCGCCCTGGACGCGGTTACATAGCGCATCGGCCAACACCCTCCCTGCTTTTTCTGCCCTGTGTCTGGCGACTGAATACGGGTTATCGATGACTCTAGCGGCTTTGACTAGTACGAGAGGCCAGAGGGCGAGGTAGAGTGTAGCGAGGACAGTGCGTTTCACAATCTCATATTGCACGTAGCGCCAAGTATATGATTCGAGCAACGTATCCAAGGACGTACCAATATCCAGAAGAGCAGATGGGTCGAATCTTAGTGCATATAGAGATGAAGATCTAGGTGAAAGACATCGCCAGGGGAGAGTAATATCCTCTGGTTTCGTAAGCCATCCTGAGATTGCGATCGTCACAAGCAACTTCTTATCTGGTTCGGCATTATTATTTCTAGCAATCTGGTCAAATGTAGTCGCCGGGGGTCGGTGCGGATTCGGTTTCTGCTGCTGTGGATTAAGGGTTGCTTCGGACTGCAACGGAATAAACGCAAAATCCTCCACTTCACTCGCATACCTCCCTACCATCTTCCCTGTCATCTTCCCCCCATACGCACCAAACAGCGCCCCTACAATTGCCCCACTCCCAGCTACAGCACCAAGATACCCCGCCGCAACGGTCGCCCCAAGCCCAACTCCTGAGAGTAACCCACCAATGCCGGCGGCAACTAAGGGTGCGGCTAGACCTCCTGTGAGACCAATCACAGCCGCTCCAGCGACAGAGGCGAGCCCAACTTTCCACCGTTTAGCGGTTTTGTTAGCTTCGATTGCTTTTTGGGATTCAGCTGTAGCAGAGACGTGTGCAGCACTAATGAGGGTGGCTGCGGTGGTGGATTCTAGTGCGAGGAGGGAAGAAGGGGGAAGGGAGAGGGAGCTGGCGAGGGAGTGGAGAAGTACTCTAGAGCGGGCGTCGTAGTGTTCTAGGGATAGTAGTAGAAGTAGGAGGGAATGTAGTATCTTCTCTCTTGTTCGAAATGGGAGATTGAGGAGTGCAGTAGGTGGGTTAATGGGGGGGTAAAGCGATTGAAGGGCTTTGAGATCTGTTTCGTCGGATGCACTGAGCCTTACCTCCTCAACTTGTGGAACTACTGTCGCTGTTGCTGCTGGGGGTGGTGGGTTCCTCCCGCCCCTTCCACCTGCTCCTCTGGTGGTGGTGGAGGGAAGCGGGTCCCGGGAATTCACAACCTCAAAAACCCTCTTCTGTAGCCCCTCTGCCCATTGATCGAAACTCTCAAACGCCGAGACACGTAGCCGCTTCTGTGCGCATTCGATTTTGCTCGACCGTCGTTCCTGCTCGACAGAGGTCACATTCCCACTGGGTTGGGATGTATCTAGTTGTCCTGTATCTCCCCTCTTGACATCCCCCGGCACCAGAGGGCAGTCTTTGGGTTTCTCTGCTATAGAATCGCCCTCGCCCCAGACTATCAGGTCGTCTGCTGCTGTGGGGGTTGAAGATGCAACAACTTCTCTGTTATTGGCTCTTGGTGTTGATTTACCAGAATTATTTGATACAGAAGTAGAGGTCAATCCTCTCCCCTCGCTCGAGCTCACCTGCTTCTGCGCCAGCATCGGCGGAGGGGGGGTAACATCATTAGGCATGCAATCCCACGTCTCCCTAAGATCTTCTCTCATCACCTCACATGCTGTGGAAACTAGCAGCGCTAGGTCTGCGCGGTGGGAGGGGTTTGGGAGAAGGACATTGAGGGGGGGTATATCTGGGAATGAAGGGAGCTCTGAAGATGGGGCGGGGTGAGGGTATGGGATTGGGGTGGAGGAGCTGCCGGACATGGTTCTGTTGGAGGATGGTGGTGCGTCGTTGCAGATATCGAAGGGGCTGTGGGGCATCTTTAGTAGGGGAGGTAGGTAGAGATGGTGACTATGTTAATGGTATTAGTGCGGAGTGGGGAACCCTCGGGAGCTTGAGGATCAACTACACACCCAGGTATACCCCCCACATAAAACTGTAATGTTGCGAGTGCACAAGCCGGCGAACTGCAAGCCGGAGTACTGCAAATCGCATTATACTAATCAGGAATTGCGATGTATAGAGTTCTTCAATATTTATTACCTCCAAGCTGGCTTCCCCACCGACGTCTCTCAGCCACCGATTCTGTGCTTAATTGTACTCCGTACTTTGCATGGATATCATGAGCCTCATGCCCTGTCTGAGGCGCTGGGAATCACTGCATGGGGGCAGACAGAGAGACCGATGGGTACATATTAGACCATGATCAGGAATATGAATAGAAGAAGATACATCTGCGTTTCAGAGGCATATTATTGTGATAAATCCAGGAGTGTAGGTAGATAGACTGACAGATATGGCTGCTGCTGGAAAGTGTTCTCGTGCCCAGACTCCTTTATCTACCTACGCTAAGAAATAATTACGCTGCGGGGAAAAGGGGAGTCTGGGCACGAGAACAGCTGGAAAGGTATATACCTACAGAATGCTAGAATGCCAGATATAGTAATTCTTCTCTCACCCCGCTTTTTTCTTGGCTCACGTGATTCATCTTTATGATATGTTACCTCTGCGAGGGACAGGTTTGCTAGTTAAAACTCATGGCTTATGCCAAGCCCTCCACACAAGATCCTCGAACAACTCTGTGGATTCGTTTTCTAAAGGTACAGCAGATTTTTTTGAGCTCTCTGGACTCGTTTCCGATGCGTGGTTGTTGAGAAAATATGGGCTGAAATTCTGTAGCTGAAAACGGGGGCATTCACCACACCTGGGGGTACCTACTGGTATTTCGTACCTTTGTCCCAAAATTATTTACTAGGAGTCTTATGCATCAGCGTCTGAATCAAAAGGGGTTTTTTCTTCTTCTTCACAGCTGATGCCAAGCCAGACTCCCTTCAAACGACGATACCAATTACTGGTGGACACTGGGGGGGCTATCCAACAATATACGGATACTCTACTTCATTTCGCCTCCCCTTTTTCACCCCTGCCCTTGGTTAGCGAGCGGCCGTTATTGTTTATTACTTAGTATGATCTTAATTGCTACCCCTAATTGACCGCTTCAATTGACCAAGGGATACAGACACTGCCTTCATGGATAAGATTGTTTCCCCCATTGCGACTCAGCTCGCACGACCAACACTAGGCACCCCACAAGTACCAAGGGATGGTGCTGTTACACCTGTGGAGAAACGGTTGAGCAGGCCACTGTTGGAAGCTATCGATAGACCCCACAAGAAGATTCAGAAGATATGTTGCATTGGAGCAGGATACGTTGGTAAGTTGCAAGACCCCATTCACATTCCCCGGTACATCTGCGTCTCCGGAAGAACATCTCATGGCGCTGAGCACGTTAATATGCTCCTTACTATAAGGCATCTAGTGTGTTAATATCATCGTAGGTGGCCCTACTTGTGCCGTTATTGCTATGAAGAATCCCAATGTCCAGGTTACAATTGTTGACATTAATGCGCAAAGAATTGAGGCTTGGAACTCAGATGAGCTCCCAATTTACGAGCCTGGCCTCGATGAGGTTGTTAAGGAGAGCCGAGGGTATAACTTGTTCTTCACGACAGAGGTTGACAAGGCAATTATTGAAGCGGATCTCATCTTTGTATCAGTTAATACTCCCACGAAGCAAACTGGTATTGGTGCTGGTTATGCAGCAGATCTTGGATACGTCGAGGCTGCAACTAGACAGATTGCTAAGTTGGCCACCAGTGACAAAATTGTCGTTGAGAAAAGTACAGTACCTTGCCGAACGGCACAGAGTATGCGTGTTATTGTACGGTATAAAAGTTCTGTAACCTTTACTTCAAATTTCTCACTGACAAACGCATAGCTTGAAGCGAATGCAAATCCCGGAATTCGCTTCGATATTTTGTCCAACCCCGAGTTTCTTGCGGAAGGAACAGCCATATCCGATCTCATCAAGCCAGATCGTGTCTTGATTGGTTCATTGAACACTGAATCGGGCCGAGCTGCTGCTGCCTCTCTTGCGGATATCTACGCTTCCTGGGTTCCACGAGGACAGATTATTACCATGAACGTGTGGTCTTCGGAGCTGTCAAAGCTTGCAGCGAACGCCCTTTTGGCCCAGAGAATTTCTAGCATCAATGCCCTAAGTGCTATATGTGAAGCCACCGGGGCTGATGTAGACGAAGTTAGTTATGCCTGTGGGTTGGACAGCAGGATTGGACCAAAGTTCCTCAAAGCAAGTGTCGGCTTTGGTGGTAGCTGCTTCCAGAAAGATATATTGAACTTGGTATATCTAAGTGAGGGCTTGCACCTACCAGAGGTTGCCCAATACTGGCGTCAAGTATACTCCCTTCCTCTGTCAGCAGTCTTGTAGATCATCGCTGACGCGCTGCAGGTCGTTGACATGAACGAGTACCAAAAACGCCGCTTCACAAATCGCATCATCTCTTCTTTGTTCAATACCCTTACAGGCAAGAAGATCGCTATTTTCGGATTTGCATTCAAGAAGGATACTGGTGATACCAGAGAATCCCCAGCGATCACACTTGTAAAATATTTTCGCGCGGAGAAGGCCATGGTATCGATCTACGACCCCAAGGTTGAAGAATCTCAAATCTGGATGGATCTTTGCGAGCCTGGTATCGTTGACGATCTACCAGCGCTGCAGAAGCAAGTCAGCATTGCGACTAGTGCGTACCAGGCAGCGGAAAAGGCAGATGCCATAGTGATTTGCACAGAGTGGGAGGAATTTAAAGATACCCGTCTTGATTACGAGCAGATTTACGACGGAATGAACAAGCCCGCTTTCATCTTTGACGGGAGATTGATCCTCAATGAGAAGAGGCTGAAGAGAATGGGTTTCAAAGTGGAGACCATTGGCAGGCCTGGGGAGGACCTTAGAAGGACAGAATTCGAATAAGGTACGGATAAATGAGGGTGGTCAATCGGCTTAAGGCTGTGGCATTATTCGTGGAGCTGAGATACCTAGAAACATACACTACAAAGTAGTTTCTACTCTGGTACTTATTTTGATATCATTGTTATAGATCTAGATCCCTTGTATCCTGAAATCATGTGTGGGTAGAGGGCAGTTGGATCTCGAGTTTGTGATGTTACCATCGAATCTCTCCTACCACCAATCAGCCCCCGTACTGCCGAGGTAAAGACTGTATTTAAATCCCCCCTTATATTTCTCTTTCGTATGGGGCGCCCATTGCAGTCTAACACTCAGGTATAAGCAGATCCAATCCCCCCAGATATACGGAGTAAAAGGTGCAGGTATGCAAGTCCAGCGGAAGCCCCCCGCCCTGCATAGCACGAGCAGGGGTTAGTGCGGCTCACTCGACAAGCCAAGCAACATTCATCGCAGCCCAACAACGGCCACAAACTCCGAACACGCTCAAGCGAAAATATTCCCCGAATTCATCGCCGCATTATCTTCCGCCACACCAACTACAACAGCAGCAGAACTACTACAGAGGGTCACTGTAGAACAGATTAACCTTGATAGTCTGGTGCCTCAGCTATGTTCAACCCGAGCCAAGGTCAGCAAGGTCAGAACATCCAACAGTCCCAGCAGATGATGTTCCAAGGGCAAGGACAAGGACAAGGGCAAGGGCAGCAACAAAACGCGCCACAGCAGCGGAGGGTTATGACAGAAGAAGATCGACAAAAGTATATCAACTCCCTAAAAAGTCACATCGAACGATTTGGCCCGGAGTCTCCCCAAGGAAAGCAAGCCCAGAGGCAACTGTCAGTAATGATGCAGTACATACAGCGAGCACAGCAAGGACAAAGCTCAGATGCTCAAGCAGCCGCACAAGGACGGCCGGTTATAGGTCACTCTGTCTCTAATCCAGCTCAATTCCAGCCCCCGCCTAATGCCGACCCACAAAGAGTATACAACTTTCGAGTCAATTTAACCACGAAATATACCCAAGCTCAGCAAAAAATGAAGCAGATTAGGGACCAGCTCCAAATCCAGTCTCAACAAATGGCCCAATTGACGCAGTCAGGCCAAACGCAGGACAGTCTCCAGGTATCACAACTGAAGGCAACTATGAACGAGCTTGCAAAGCAGTTCAAACAGATCGAGAGTTGGTACACGGCAGCAAAGAATTCAGGAAATGTCCTCCCGAATCCTATTCAACAAAACCGACTGCAAGCGGTTGCTAGTGCTAACACCGATGGTGCGAGCGGCGGGCCGCAGCCGGGTGGGGCAGGTGCAGTCCAGATGCAGCAGCAGTCATCTTCGATGGGCGTGGAGCAGCAGGGCCAGCAGCAGAATGCTGGGAGCCAACAGCAGGCGCAACCGCCACAAGGACAGGTGATTTGCCCCCTTCGTATAGTTTCACCTTCATACATTGTCTGCCGTCTGTTCCCCAAGTGTTTACTCTTTGCACTTGCCGTAATCTATAACCCTCTCTACCTCTCTACCTTATCAATCCACCATTAGAGTTTGCCTATTATCGTGTTGATTAGTCACTCACTATCCTCGGTCTACACACTCTTGCGCCGCACAAGCACACACCAAGTGGGCTGTACCCGAGGCTGCACCGGACTGCTCCAAGCCCCAGTCCTTCACTTTCAATCTCCTATCAATCACAGTGCTACACTTTCCACCAGTGCTACTCCCAGCTCCACTGTTTGGTTCCCGCAATGAGTGCTAATGTGTATTTCTGACTCGAACAGGCCTTGCAACAAGTGCCTCAGCAGCAGCAAGCACACCAGGGGTCTCAGCAGGGTGTGCAGCAACACCCTCCCTCACAACAACGCCCTACTGCGCCACAACAAACAAGCCAGGCGCCAAATCCAAGTCACCATCCAAGCCCAGCTGTAGCAAACCGACAACAGCCTCTTGTACGTCCATCGATGTCTCCTGCTGCCCAGACTCCTATGTCCCAGCCCATGCACCAGTCCCCGGCAATGTCCCCTCAGTTATCACAGCAGGGGATCCAGCAAGGGCAACAGCCCGTGCAGCAACAGGTAACTAGACAAACACCTGTTCCGGCACAACAGGTCTCTGGAGGGCCTCAAGCTGTTCGACAGTCCCCTGCTCCTGGGACTCCGGCTACACCTACTGCACAGCATCCACAACAGGTCAGAGACTCTTCAGTACCATCCCGTGCCGGCTCTGCAGCCCCTGTTGCTCAAGGCCAAGTCCCAGCTGTACCACAACTGGGCCAGCAGATGTCACCTCAACCAGGGCAGCAGCAGCAGGTGCCACCCCGCATGGCAGGTGCATCTGCACAATCACCTCCCCCTCAGCAGCGAATCGCACAGCTACCAGGTCGAAACATTGCAGACCCCATGCCCATCCCAAAGACCCTTAATATCGAGCCAAAAGGCCCTGTGCCAATCCAAACCAGGCCTACTTTGTCAGGCGGAGCCAACACGGCTGGAAGTCACGTGATGGGCACACCTGCTCTGGTTAAGAATCCAGCGTTTGAGTTTGATGAGGGCGGAATGGGGCTTTTGTCTAAACGCAAGTTGGAGGAGCTAGTCAAACAGATTGACCCTGACGAGAAACTCGACCCTGAGGTTGAAGAGGTGAGTAAAAGTTATCAGGAGTTTAAGGCTTGGTGCTCATTTCGACTAATTTAAAACCGTGAAGTCCGTCCTCGAACTTGTTGACGAATTTATTGATACTGTTGTTACATATGCGTGTAAGATGGCCAAGTTGAGGGGGTCAGACACCTTGGATATCAAGGATATGCAGATCATCCTGGAGAGAAACTGGAATATCAGAGTTCCTGGTTATGCTGCGGATGAGATTAGGACGGTGAGGAAGTTTGCCCCTGCACAGGGTTATGTGCAGAAGATGAATGCTTTGGCTGCCGGCAAGGCATTGAATCAAACCAGCTTGAAGGGGGGGGACTAAAGTGTATATGAAGTGATTGATCTGAAGTTGTTTCGGCAACACTAATATTAAGGGTAGGATTTTACATCCAGTCTTGTTCTTTTGTATCTCTTTACTTTCCAGGGTTTTGCTTTGTTTGTTCAGGGCTATATCACTTGACCAAATCCAACATTAGATACTAGACAGGAACACGGCTGCCATAGCCCCAGGAGCTGCAGCCGTTCCGTTTCCAGACCACTCTTGCATGAATAGTATTCTATTGTTCTCCATTGCCATGCCATGAACAATACAATTACCCTTGTCACGGCCGGGTGGAACGACAATATATACATACATACATATATGTAACTGGCGATTTGATGGCATGTAAAGGAGAGTGTTTGACTCCAGTCCGTAGTATGGATTTGAATTGGCTGGATGAGTCTCACGAGAGTGCTCTATGCTAACTTGTTGATAACCTTCTGTAATTCTGTTGTTGTAAAGAGCTCTATTTGATTGACACAACCTCTCTTACTATTTTTGCGCTACCAGTGTCACATTTTGCACTCTTGTGGAGCATAATAATAATAACCATAATAATCAGAGAAGATGAAATATATTCGGCCCCGGGGGTCATATGGCTCTTTTAATTTCAAACATAAATATGAACAGGTAGGTGGGTGGGTACCTACAACTTCGCGCCCTTCTCTCCCGCAAGCCACGCGAAAACCAAGTCCTTCTCCTCCCCACTCTCAATCTCCACATCCACCAGCACGGGGCCCCTGCCCCCTCCAACCCCGCCGTCACTCCAGTCCCAGGCCCTCCTCACCCCCGCAACGAGGTCCCCCTCGACCCCACCCACGGCATTACTCCCATCCCCCCTACCCCAAACCCTCACACCCCGGGCTCCTAGCCCGTCTGCCATCGCAGCGTAGTCTGTATGCCAGCTTAGCGCCGTTGTAGGAAGTGTTAGCTGCGACCTGCGAGGGTCTTCTTCCCATTTCGGGAAATGTGTCCCCGTCGTATCGCTATATTCAATCCCCCGATAGACACCGCCGTTGTTGATTACGATGATGATGATGTCCATCCGGTACCGGGCCATGGTCTCGATTTCCATGGCTGAAAACCCAAATGCGCTGTCGCCTTCTAGGGCAATGATTTTTTTCCGCTTTGGGGCCCCCAGTACCGGTGTGCTGCTGCCGTTAGCGGGGAGATTGTAAGCGCACCAAGCTGCAATTGCGTATCCCAGCCCCACGCCCATCGCCGCGTCGGTACCTGCGTCAAGCCGCTGCCGGGGAAGGGAGGAGGGGAGTATGCTGCGGGATATGTCCATTGTGTTTGCGCCTTCAGAGATGAATACGCAGCTATCTGCCCAGTGCTCACCTTCACCCCCCGCACCCCCCGCACCCCCCGCACCCCGACTGGATAGTTCTGCAAAAGCTTTTTGTAGCAGATGAAATGTCCTATGGTAAGTCAACTTCTGCCCTGGGGAGGTGGGGGTGGAGAGTTTTGGAGCTAGCTTCGCCATGCTGCGGGAGCCAGCGAGATGCAGGTCCTTGATCCATGGGTTTGTATCCGCTTCAGGGGGAGTCCATCCAGCAGAGTCAAGTTCCTCCATAAGCTGCGCCAACACCACACCACAGTCTCCCACGATGCTCAGATCTTCACCTTGAGCAGATGGGGCAACCCCTGGAATAGTTAAATTCCTCCCCAGCTCCTCTGCCGATAAATCAATCTTCGCAATACTAACCTCCGGGGCCAATTTCGGCGGTAAACCAAAGTGCAAAATCCAATTTAGCCTCGCACCAAGGAGAATTACCAGGTCTGCGTTACCTAATGCTAACGAACGAGAGGCTGATGTATCGAGAGGGTGGGTAGCAGGCAAGAGTCCCTTTCCCATGGGGGTGGGGAGGAAGGGGATTTGTGTGCGGGAAATAAAGAGTTTGAGGATATCCTCGCAGCGGGAGTATGCAGCACCTTTCCCCACTACAATGAGCGGGCGTTGCGAGGTATGGATGAGGAGGTGAGCCAGGGCGCGGATTCGCTCTCGCGAGCCCTCGGGCTGGGGGGGAGAGGGGACGGGGAGGACGGCGAGGGAGCCATTGGGGTGGAGGAGGGAGTGGAGTTCAGTAGGGGTGAAGTTATGCGTAACGTAGTCTCCGTTGATCTCGACTGCTGCTGCGCCGGGGCGGCCCCAGAATGCAGTTCTATATGCCTCTCTGATGACCTGCGGGAGATGCGCTGGCGTCGGCGCTCTCAGGGCGAGCTTCGTATGCGGAGCTAGGAATGCAGTAGCAGAGAGCGTCTGAAACGATCCTCGGGTAGGGAGATGTGTGCTCGGAGCCGACCCAGAGAGGAGCAGTAGCGGAAAATGGTTTTGCTGCGCCCCGTGCACTCCGGCGAGGGCGTGCACGACCCCGGGGCCACCTACGACGAGGAGAACGCCAGGGCGTCCGGTGAGGTATCCGTAGGCGCCGGCGGCGTAGGAAGCGGCCTGTTCATTGCGGAAACCGACGAACCGGATCCCAGACGAGACGAGAGCTTCGGCGACTTCAATGATGGGGATGCCGACGATGCCAAAGACGATGGGGATGTGTAGGGAGAGGAGGGTTTGGGCAATGAGGTGGGCGCCGGTTCGGGGAGGGTTGAGGGGGCGGGGAGCGGAGGGCATCATTGCTGTAGGCTGTTTGCTGGTGTTGCCTACCCAGTCTTGGCAACGGCAATACCTACCACCAAACCCACATCTCGTGATTTATCATGATCTCGGAGGCGAATAACTGAAGTAGCGCTGGTATCGCAGCTCCCCACATTTCTGCTCATGAACATTGCACTCCGCACCTCGGGTGGCTTAATTAGTCAAGTTGCGACTTCTTGCTCAAGAGCATCTACCAATTCTGTACGCAAGAGATCTAGATCTAGAGGATTTGCACTTGCGTCTCTCTAATCCCATCACCCACGAGTAGCTCTACCCCAAGGCACAATTCTGCAAGATGCATATTCAAAGCATTCCCATGTGTAAGTTTTTGTACCTGATCCCAGCCCTTGAGAAGAATAGAGCACAGGCTAAGCGGCCAAGGGACTGGAACTGGGGATAACTATGCCTACCTCGTCGTTGATGACAAGACTCGTGATGCTATGGTAGTTGATCCGGCACACCCTCCAGAGTATGTCAAACAGGGCTTTTGGAATGCCCAGTTCGAGTATGAACTGACGAATTACATAGGGTTCTTCCTGTTCTCAAGGAGCAACTCTCCAAACAAGCCATTCGGCTCAAGGGGGTGATAAACACCCATCATCATGGTGACCACGCTGGTGGGAATAAAGCTTTGGTTAGCAACTCAGTATTCCACAGCTCTAGAGGGACTCCTTTGCTTACCCTCGAGTTTCAATTAGCTCGACGCATTCCCTAGCACTCCCATAATCGGTGGTCGAAATTGCACCCTTGTGACGAAGACGCCATCACATGGGGACACGTTCAAGATTGGCGAAGGGATCGTGGTAAAGGCGTTGCATACACCATGCCACACTCAGGATAGTATCTGTTATTACGCTCAAGATGGAGATGAGAAAGCTGTATTCACGGGTGATACGCTTTTCATTGCGGGTGCGTACTATACCTTCCCGTAATAGCCCTTAAGGCCGCTGTATATTGATTATAACCGTATCTAGGCTGTGGTCGTTTCTTTGAAGGTACTGCGGAAGAGATGCACAATGCCCTGGGTGTGACCCTAGCTTCACTCCCTGACGATACAAAAGTCTATCCCGGTCATGAGTTGGTGCTCCATTTCTCAAAGTAGCGTTTATAAAGCATTTGAGCCCTCACACACCATAGATACACAAAATCGAACGTCAAGTTCGGTCTTCATATCTCTCCCAACAATCCCCATTTACAAAGGCTGGCGCGGTTTTGTGAGGAGAATGCACAAACACAGGGGAAGTTTACAATTGGTGATGAAAAGAACCATAACGTCTTCATGAGGCTTGATGTATTTACCGGCTCTTATCACTCCCGATGAACTTACATGCCAAAATAATGTTATTTAGGACCCCGAAGTGCATTCAGCGACGCAAAGCAAAAACCCAATTGAAGTCATGAGGAAGCTAAGGGAACAGAAGAACAACTTCAGGTAAGTCATGCTGAGTGACCCTCTCTGCCAGGTGTTGTACTTCTCTATGCGCACGCTGGGATGGAGCATAACTGCTTCTAGCGCCGCTCAAATACTAACACTTGCGACTATGGAGGGCCTAAATCCACAAAGAAGGCAAGAATGCAGGATCGGTCACACTTGGATAATAGTAATTCAATTTAATTTAATTGCAATTTTATGGGTTTTTGAAGTAAATATATCATGTATTGTTGATAGCGCCTAGCCTCCACTCAGCAGTGGCAACCAACAGTCCACTTGGCTAATAAGCAGACTATAGAGTAGATTGCACTACTACTGATAACCCCACTCCCCAATGTATCCGTTAGTTCACTGTGGGGTGGGTGTGTGGAAATACTCACCCTTCCGCACTCTTCTGAGGTTAGACCCCACCGGCTCCTGATCAGATGACAGGATGTCAATGGCCGAGAAGTAGCCTTGGAACCCTGAGGGGGGCCGGGTGAACTCGTTTTGTTATTTTTGGTGTTTTGATTTTGAGTGATGCATCTGATCTTATAAATTCCAATGTGCACACGATACCCACCTCACCCAAGAGGCCCAAGGCTACTCATCTCGGTGTCAATTGAATGCAGCCAGACTAGCTCCACATGTAGAGTAGTATTCCAGTTGAGTCAATGACTGATATATACTACCAAAGTAATTACTTTATATGAGCATGTACCTGGTATATATTCCTGAGGTCAACTCTCGAATCGAAGCCACCAATCATATCCTCTGTTAGATTACTCTCACGTGCTGAGGGTCACGTGGACTGCAGGAATCCTTATCCGCTAAACAAGCCATACCAGTCCGAAGTATATAAAAGAATACTGGAGCGAATACATGCCGGACCGATAGACCCAGTAACTCAGGAAAACAGAACAAGTACCTGCTAGTAGTGATGAATGACTACAGCCGTGAGAGCCCTGCAGAAAAAGAGTGATGCTGCAGAGGCATTAATCGCAATCATAAATACCCTGGAAGCAGCCACGAACGTATGAGTCAGCCACGTGCAGGCTGACTGGGGTGGAGAATTCGAGCTAGCAGAAAAGCTCAGACAACGAGGGGTAACCTCAAAAGAGACTGCACCTCGACATAGCGAAACGAATGGAGCTATCGAACGAGCAAACCGAACAATCATGACGATGAGTAGCACAGCGCTCCCTCCTAGCAGCAAATCTACCAAAGGGCCTGTGGGATAAAGCATCGGAATGGGCAGCCCATACCAAAAGCCGAATACCACATAAATCTCTACCAAGACCACCAATAGAGATCATGCTCGGAAAGGATGCTAGGGAAGAGCGAGAAAGCCTTAGACCCTTTGGGCAAAAAGTTATCTGTTATGACTACGAGGTCATTAACAAACTGTCCCCACGGAGCTACGAAGCCAGAATGATTGGACATACAAGCTCGTTCGGCACCTACTGGGTGCGAACCCAGGAAGGAGCTACCAAACTAGCTAAAAACCCCATACCAATCCCTGACGAAAGGGAATCAGAATCCGAAGATGAGCTGCCCGGGATAGAAAATGTAAAAATCCTGAGCAGACCTATTTCTCCGGAATATCAACCAGACCTACCGAGTAGGCCATCAACACCAGAAACCTCACCAACTCCTACTCCAGCAAAAGCCCCGGATCCCAAAAAGAAAAGAATCATGAGCCAATGCATTGGCGATGAAGGGGCCTATACCAACAAAGACCACAACCTCATTATCAGAACACATGTGGATGACCTCCTGGGGATCGCCCCAACAGAAGCTGACTTGGATATCGCTGAAAAAGGAGCGGAACAACAGGGGCACATGGGAAAATGCGCTCTCTGCCGAATGCTACATGGGAGATATCATGGTCGGTGGAAAACTCGAACGATATCAATCGATAGTAGGGGGGCTACTTTACAGGGGCAGATGGGGAAATGCGCTCTCTGCCGAATGCTACATGGGAGATATCATGGTCGGTGGAAAACCCGAACGATATCGATAGTAGGGGGGCTACTTTACAGGGGCACATGGGAAAATGCGCTCTCTGCCGAATGCTACATGGGAGATATCATGGTCGGTGGAGAACCCGAACGACATCAATCGATAGTAGGGGGGCTACTTTACAGGGGCACATGGGAAAATGCGCTCTCCGCCGAATGCTACATGGGAGATATCATGGTCGGTGGAGAACCCGAACGACATCAATCGATAGTAGGGGGGCTACTTTACAGGGGCACATGGGAAAATGCGCTCTCTGCTGAAT
>Ga0307514_10002193_pt1 | contig 20957 bp, 26 predicted proteins | sample 16_EM_MG_FD_203088 | JGI IMG/M metagenome (GOLD analysis project Ga0307514, IMG submission 203088) | Populus trichocarpa ectomycorrhiza microbial communities from riparian zone in the Pacific Northwest, United States - 16_EM | ecosystem: Host-associated > Plants > Roots > Unclassified | place...
CCCTAACCCTAACCCTAACCCTAACCCTAACCCTAACCCTAACCCTAACCCTAACCCTAACCCTAACCCTAACCCTAACCCTAACCCTAACCCTAAACCGACCCTTCTCCGCTCTATACACATGTCTATTCCCCCTCAGTTGCTCTCGTTTCCTCTCTCACTTCTAATTTACTCAGCCCAGCTTGACTTCCACCATGCATCTCACATGTCTTTGCCTGTTTATGCCCCACTTCCCAGACCATGTCCTCCTCATCTCCTGCCATGTCTGCCTGTTTGGCTCTGGCTTGCCCCAATTCCCGCCAGAGCTCGTCAACATAATCATCTCCATCCATTATCTCCAGGGGCTCTGTACTCTCCCTGTGTATATGTTCCCTGTTTCCTACAAGAAGGGCGCGAAACTCAGCCTTTATATGGGCTAGCAGCAGCTTCTGCACCGTCTTGTTGTATCTCTTCCACATGTTCATGAGCTGCTGATAAGTGGCTTTGCACCTGTTAGTCTCCTGTTTCTGCCCCCTCTCGTCGGGTTTTTACTTACCTCCGGCAGATTCAGATTTAAAATCTACCTGCTCCTCTGCCACAGTCCCAGTTCTCCATTCTTTGAGACAGTATTGAATGGCCGTCCCAATCAGGCATACGAACATGTCATTGATATTTGCGAAAAACTCCATGTCTCGGTTGCCTCCCATTTTAGGTCATAGAATGTAGATCCGGTAAATCAGTTGTACTATCTCGCGAGCTCTGAATCGATACTTTAACTCCTGTTTCGATGGTCAGTGTCCATTTTCCAATCTATTATTGCTGCTTCATGTACTAACCTATCTCTCCTGCTCCTTACAAATGTATCGATCTTCAGCTAATAAAGAGTCCACCTTCGTACGGATTCCTTCCGCGGTCCCACTGAGCTCATAGAGTTCCACGATTCGTTGTCGGCACGAAAACACGATATATGATCTTTCCCGAGAAATCATCATCTTGACCTACCTTTGGTTAGTTTTCCCACCACACACACCTCATCTCCACTTCACTCACCAATGCTTTGCTATCCTTGTTTTTTTCCTCATACTTCTGTTGCGAGTCTTGTGCAAATTCCCAAGGCTCGTCTACAAGATAGAGAATGTCGAGTGCAGCGAGGAAAGGGTTCGTGAACAGCATATAGTCACTCACACACTTTTGTGCAACTTGTACGATAGCCTGGAGTTTCGGACGCACAGCTCCAAAGCTACTCATTCGGAGCGTTCTGTTCTGCGCTCTTTCGATTTCTTCATCGTCGGATTCAGGTCGCACATCATTCTCCTCCGTCTCCTCATCTATATCCTGACTTTATTGGTCAAGTCAGTCTCCTCTCCGCGATGCACAGTTCAATATTTTTAATACTTCCCTACGTCAGCCGCACGCGTACATTGCGCCCTTCCGGCAGCTCCTGTAATTGTTCCCTGTTGGCGGCTGTCCTCTTCCACCCCGTGGTTTGTTTTCCATTCTTATTGATCGACCTGCTCGATGCCCTAAGTTGTGTGGTTTCAGCATTAGATGGGTCGACAATGAAACTAATGCTTCTTGTCAACTTGCTGGACCTCTGTCGCCTATTCATCTTGACCCAGTTGCAAAGACACAATGGCTAAGGTGGAAAACAGGAACCCCAACTCATGTATATAAAGCTCAAGTATCTACCTATTCACACCATACACATATGACCTCTGGCACGGAGCTATCCCGCACCTTATCAGTCCTACCCAACATATCAGAAGAGTATCAACCGACTCATATTGCCGGCACTCACCTCTCCGACCATACCCACTATCTCTCCTTGCCACTCCAGTACCTCCAAGCACCCTGTCTCATTACCCAATACACTCACGCAGCCCACAGATCTACCATATCAGTCTTAGCCCACACATTAGGAGAGTACTAAATGACCTATTTTGTCGGCACTCACCTCTCCGACTGTACCCGCTATCTCTCCCTGCCACCCAAATGCCCCGAGCACTCCCTCTACTTATTCAATACATCCACACCACCTACTAGCCCCCAACCCCTCCTGATATGCTCCCTGCCAGCTTCCTCTTGTCAGAAAACTCCACCTTCCAAAATGGGATCTGAAGACTCCATTAACCATTCCTTCCCTAGCCCACTACTATCTGTATGACCAACCTAAGTGGAATTCATTGTAGTGTCCCTCCTGGGTCGAAACCCGCGGCTTCCCCCAGGTCTCCAATATCTTTCTTCGTATGGCCTTCCTTTTCCCTGCGTCTGGCAATGTATTCCTATGTACAACCCCCATGATGACTGCGTTTCGAGATTCTACCTATTCTGCACCACTTTGTGGATTTAACCAGGCATTGTGTTGAAAATATTCGGAGGGCTCACCATCATCTTCGGAATCTATAACTTGTGCATCGTATTTCTCACCATAGAATTCCTTATGTTTGTACTTTAGTGCTTCCAGGTGTCACTTCAGGCGACGGATTCTCTTTCTGGTCATGGCCTTCTGATGCTGAAACTCTGTATCCGACTTTGGCCATGCCTTTTTTTTCCCCTTGCCCATAGCCCTGAGATGTCTTTCATTCTCAGAATCCGAAACTGGAACATCATATAGGGTTGCAGGGTCTGGCCCCACAAAGCGGTCGGCTGGGAAATATGGTCGATCATTAGGCGATGGTGTCTGGGCTGTTCCGTCACCTCTGGCAAGCTATACTTGGATACACAGGGGTTTGTATTCAGTCCTAGCCACTTCTAGGAAAGCTTCCAAGTCATCATCATTAGTCAACCGCACCACGTTGGCTGGAGTTACCACAGAGGGAGATGGTTTCGTTATAGCTCCATACATGGCGCGAATAGTCCTGCCCACAGGTATCCTACTCTTGATTGCTGTGTAAAAACCTCCATAGATGCCTCCTCTAAGATCACAAGTTGGGACTTATGGCATGTTGCTCAGGTACATGCATTAGGCTGAGATCCGTCTATGGCGTCGTCTGCATACTGCGCATCTACAATGTAAACCCATACCACAATCTTCGGAATGAGATTCCCCGTAATGTCGCGACGTTTTTTCGGCCGCTCTGCATCGTCGTCCTCGTCATCGTCCTCATCGTCCTCAGCTTCATCGCTGCCATCCTCAGCATCACTCTCCTCTATCTCTGGTGCCTGTGTCCTCCGCTTCCTTTTTCCCGATGTAGCTGGCAGTCCTGCCTTCCTAGATTGCTCACGGCCCTTTTTGAGAATGTCTAATAGCAAATATTGCAAGTGCCCTCAGGCCGCACTAGCAGCATTGTTGCTGCCCTCTATGAGTGCAGATCCTGCCGCAGAGAAGCCAAAAGATGCTTTTTTGGCATAAGTTCCAGCCATATGCCATTCCGCTTTGGTAGCATCCCTCCGAAACACGATACCATTGTTCTCAAAATAGGTACGCATCTTCCGACACCAGAGGTTATATTGGACATTGGTGGCCGCTTTCCAGCCGAGGGCACTCTTGGCTGTATCTGTGGCATCTTTGGTAGTAGGCATGTGAAGATAGGTGGTGAGACTACACGAAATAAGTATAATTCCAAGAAAGGGAGTTTCCAAATTAGGTATACGAACCAAACGACTGATATCAAGATTAGACTGCAAGTGCTTGGCGAGAGTGAGAGTCGGTCTTGTGAGTCTGGAAAGTGTATAATGTCCTGATCTAGTCAGTACTTCAGTCCAAAATGATATGTCAAGATTCCTTACACAGAAGTGATAATATCACGGAGGGACTACAGGAAATCAGTAAAATTCTGACAAAGGCAGCCTCCGAATCGGGTATACAAACCAAAACAACTGTTATCAAGATTAGGATGCAAGTGTTTGTCTAGCAGGTGACGGTGGGAGCCAGTCTGTAGTGTATGGCAAGTGTTCAATGTCGGTCAAGCTCTGATCCAGTCAGTACTTTAGTCCAAAGTGATATGTGATGCTTTCTTATACGGAAGTGATAATTTTATGGAGTTTCAATCCCCACAACTCACCAGGAAACTTTTGGTATATATAGGCCTTGTATTAAAGAAAGAGTGCCATAGCACGAGCTAGGCATCTGTAGACCAAGTCAATTGAAGTTCAGACCAACCAACAGCCAGCGTTGGTTGGCCTGGAACATTATTCTCATTGTGAGAAGTCATAATGTTGTTCAAGTTTGCTACTTGCAGCGAAAGTGGGGTACTAGTAGAACAAACGACAGGGCTTGGCAGTTTCCGAAGTAAATTGAACACTTAGCATGGTTGCACAACTATTTTTAGTTAACAATGACATTATTATGGCAGTGCCTAGTCTGGCTTGGCCCTAAAACTAGCCAAACGTTGAAACAAAGGCACTTTGAAACAAAGGTACTCTACTCTTTAGCATAACCATATAGATCTTGCTTCAGGATAATCACATCAAACCAGCAACATAAAACCCTTTTGTGTCTCTGGGAGCTGTCCCTTTTGTTCTGTGCGCTTCAAATCGTCAGGTGCACTATCCAATCATGTGCCAAACAGGGGACATTGGTATCTGCTGTCCAGCCGAGGGCTGTTTTCGCTATCACTATTGTAGGTTTCGGAGTAGCCATAGTGAAGGATTTGTTTATTCGGTAGTAAACAAAATATTTAATACCGAATAAACAAATCCTTTACTGTACCTACACCAAAATCCGCAATGGAGATGGCGAAAACAGCCCTCAGTTAGACAACAGGCACCAATAACATGAAATCTGACGTGAAATCTGACATGACATCCCACGTGACATCCCACGCGATATCCAGCGTGACATCCGATGTGAAATATGGCAGTAGAAACAAATAAGTAGGAAATAAACAAATTCAACATCGAATCCAATATAAGATATGGTGATGGAAACAACATCAAGGTAGCAGGGAAGAAACAAATCTAACGGGAAATCCGACGAGAACGACGTTAAAATATGGCCAAGATGAGATACGACGTAAAATATGGAGGTGAAAACAATGTGTTCGTATTGTCAGAAGTCGTGATGTTATTCAAGTTTGCTACTTTGAGCGAAAGTGGGGCAGAAGCAGTCTCGCTCCAGACGTTGCCTAGCGGCTTGGCAGACTGCCAGCTAAACATCCAGCAACGAAAAGTCTGCATTACTTGGTAGGCTCCGAACAAGCGGGTTGTCAGAAGTTAGTGAACAATTACATTATTATGACGTTTCTAGTCTGGCTTGGCCAGTGCAGGCTGTCACAAAAACTGAAACGTGCTCCACTCTTTAGCACCAACATATGGATCTCCTCCAGGATAATCACATCAAACCAGCAACATAAAACCCTTTGGTGACCTTGGGAGCTGTCCCTTTTGTTCTATACGCTTCAAATTGTCAGGTACACTATCCAATCACTTGTCAAAGGTCCACCCAGATCAACAACTTCCACAGAAGGAAATGAAACGCAAACAACCAGCCAGTGAAACCGATTCTGACGAAGAGGATCACATAGCACAGGCTGGACTCCCGAGCTCCCCTTTGATGGCGGAGGATTTGCGTCGAATATTCCCTAGCTTTCCTGTGTTGGAATTCGAGTCGCCATCAGCCCACAATGTTATTCCTGATGAGCATCGACAACTTATGAGTTATGAGGGCGTGGGAGACAATATCACTGTTTCCGACGGCCAGCAGAGAAAGGATACCATAGAACATTTCCCCGCAGACCTTGAAGCGGGAAAAGCTCATGCATCTCATCCTTTCCAAACCCCTCTTGCTTCCCACTGTTTCTTGGTATTTGACAATAAATACGATTACAAGCTAGCATGATTTTTTCACTTGACTCACATACCGAAAGTGCGTATTGATGAGTTCTTCAAGGATGGGGTTATGGGTGGGAGCAAACGATACGTACAGGCAACTCGACCGGACCTGGGAACACGGTGTGCCCCTAACCTGAAATTCCCGACCTTTTCGTTCAGCTCAGCTCATACACTCTACGACAAAATTGATCGTATGACACCTGATCCACATTGGAGGAATGGATATGTGGACTTTCAGCTGGAAAGAATAGGGAATTCTGGCATTGTGATGTTTTAGAATGCATCAAGTATTTACTTCGTCGTCAGTGCTATGCAGAGAGTATGGCATGGTCCCCTATCCGGGAATTTGATGGCTCTGGGGAAAGGGTTTATTCGGAAATGCATACGGCAGATTGGTGATGAAATACCCAGGTATTATGCACTCCGAATCCTATGGTATTATTGGCCTGACATTTATCAGATGGCACTGCCAGTCGGATGAACATTGGTGCCAGTGATATTCGAATCTGACGCGACTCATCTTACAAATTTCTGCGGTCATAGCAAACTCTGGCCTGTGTATATGAGTGTCAGAAACATCCCATCGAGAATTCGACAGAAGCCGACTTCACACGGCTGGATCCCAGTTGTACTTCTCCCAGTCGCACCGAAATGAGTTCACAAGAAAGCTGGTTGGTCAGCTGCGAAACAGGAGAGAGAGAGCCTGGAAATCATGCATGTGCTTCTGAAATTTATCTTGAGACCTATATCTGATGCTGCGGATGATGGTATAACTGCTCGCTGTGGGGATGGGGTTGTGAGGAAATATTACATCAGGGTTGCTGCTTGGTTAGATGATCATATGGAAAATTGCATGATCCATGCAATTTACAATACATGATGTGGCATTTGTGAGTGCCCTACGGCTGAGCTAGGTAATCATAGTCACAGCAATCGTCGACAAGACCATCAGATTTACAAACAATAGGTGCAGGAGGAAGATACAGAACAGCTTAAAGCCGCCGGGGTGACGTTGGTATGGAACGCCTTGTGGACATTGAGGGACGTATCGCCTGCCAATTTGATCCGGCCCAATCTTCTACACAACATATTCCTTGGAATTGTTGAATATTTAATGGACTGGATTGAGGGCTTCCTGATAGTACACAATCGACTTAATGCGTTTGATAACATATGGGCCCAGATGCTAGCATACCCCGGAAACTATAAACCACAAAAGCCGTATCGCAGTTGGAGCCAAGTACAAGGGAAGCAGATGAGAGTGATATTGAGGGTCTTGCTTGCGGTATTCACGGCTGCTTTTCATCGCAAAACTAATGTACCACAGGTCACAGGTGGGCAGCAACAGGAGTTTAAAAAGGCAATCCTATGGGTGCGATATATTACCGACTTTGGCCTCATTGCGCGATATCACAGCCATACAGACAGCACCGTGAAATATATGCATACCTACCTCCGCAAGTTCCATGAGTCAAAGGACGTGTTTTTGAGATATCGGGCTGGCAAGAAAGCTCGGAGGTGAGCTGAGGACATTTCGAAACAATTTACAGAGAAGATTGACCGACGACGAGCGACAGATATAGGGCTTTCAGCTGCACAACGTGCATGCCTGGTTGAGGATAACCAAGAGGAGAGTGCCTATAGGATCAGTCAGGCATTAGAAGAGGATTCCCATTTTAACTTCCCCAAACTGCACTTGTTATCACATTATGCAGATCAAATCGCACAATACGGGAGTTTGCCACAGTACTCAACAGAGATTTGTGAGGCATCACACAAACCATTAAAGGACGCCTACCGTCGAAGTAATCATATTGACAGTATTCCTCAGATAATTGATAGCTATACAGGGGAACATAACTTTGCCGTGTGGGAAATGAACATGGCGCTGTGGACCAGGAACAATCCTAAACTGAAGGGTGTGCTAACAGATGTAATACGTTGGTATCATAATACAGATCAGTTCAGCTGTGGAAATGGGGAGCCTGTTTGGATGAGGCTACGAGGGAAGTATTCCAGCAGCACTATATATAGGCTAACATACGTAGGTCAGGAATTTGGCATCCCGGAAGTAGTGGACGACTTAATAGAGTTCTTTGCGAATAATGAATATCAGGCCTCTCAGAATCCACAGGGCGATGCAAAATATTGTTTGACTGACGCGGAGGTGCAGGGTTTCACAGGAGTTGCGATTCCTATACCGGACTAGGATGTGGCGGAACAGAACATATATAAAGTGCAACATATACATAGTACAGGGAAAAAGAGTTGGTGAGGGAAAGAGGGATGACGGGATCTGGTATAGGTAAATATCAAGGGGATGAGGTTGGATTTGAGAACACGGAATGGATGCGTGTAGTTGTTGAACGGGCGATTGCCAGGATTTTTAAATGCCTTGTTCAATGTGCGCAGGCAGGACGGGGCCCTTTATAAACTAGCACATGTGTCGTTACTGCAAGTCATTGGGAATCCGACACCTCATGGTTCAGAGAGGATGTCAGTGGTTGAAGAGTAGGTAGGGGAGCACAAAGTAGTATTGATTAGGTGTCTGGAGGGTGCAGCACATTTGGTGCCGTTGGAGCCAAGTCGGTTCTGGATTGTAAACAATAGAATAGACTATCACACATAGAACGCGATACATGATGCAAAGTAGAGTGGATATGGAAGCAAGAATGAAGTGGAAATGAGTGACGTAGTCAGGCGGGAGCAAACCGGATAATTGTATTAGTAGGGAATATAGATTTATCATATTGGCAATGGTGCGAGATATAGAGAAGCGACGTGACGAAAGCAGCTGGGTTGGTGTCAGAAGGAAGTGTTTGATGTGGGGAAACAACGGGAGAAACAATGAACGGGTTACAAAAATGACGATGGAGAGTGAATTACGCTGGAAAACCGATGTGAGAAGTTGAAGAGAAAGAAGCTGGGTTGGTGTCGGAAAGAAGTATTTGATGTGAGTAAACAACGGGAGACCCAATAAATGGGTTACAAAAACGACAATGAAAGACGAATTACGCTGGAAAAGGAAGGTGAGAAGTTGAAGAGCGAAGGCATTGGGAAACGCACAGGATGTAGAAGTGGCATTGTAATGCGGGCGCAGCGTTGTAGTGCATATAATGCTCATAGCGCAATTTGGCATTGTAATGCCCGGTGTGGCATTACACTGCCAATTTTTTTTTGCTGATGTATTCGAGCAGGGGCGGGGGGCTTCGGCCTGTGTAGGCATGAAGTCGGCAGATTCCGACTCCATTCTTGCGAGGTCAGGGGCAAAGCCAAGTGATCCGGAAGTATGGGACATGATGGACAATGGTGATGCTTGAGGAGGGCTATCGGTATCGAACGCATAGCTATAGGAAGAGGAGGCAGGACTCAATGGTTAATATCTGAGGGGGAGCAGGTAAAGATACTCTGGAACCGAAGCGTGGTGTGAATAAATTTTCGGGATAGCAAAAAGGCCGAAGGTCTTTTTGCGAGGTGTGCACGGTGGTTCGTGTTCATGAAGTAGGTGCTCGTATAGCTGTGTATGTGCTACAGATATTTCGCTTGGGGCTTCATCAGTGAGCGGGTGCATAGGGGTATATATACCTGAAAATTCACCCACACTACATGTAATGTGGCTGTGAGTGAGTGGGGAGACTTAAGCATTACGCATAAGTGTGGGACACCCTGCATATGCCCGCAGCTACTCTAGCTGCAAGTATATCATACCCTGTTGCAGCATGCATATGCACATGCATGCTGCTTCCGCCCCCTGTCTGCTTTGCATGTACAGGGGCCGGGGTATTTATTAGGTATGCCACACCAGTTAGTTTTAAAATCTTCTCCAAGGGTCTTACGCTCCCACTTCCCTTCCCTCTCTCCCTTCGGGGGGTCTTTATCAACCCAGAGGTTCTCTCTACTCTGTCAGATTTTATTCCTTCAAAAATCGACTCCCCTGAACCTCCTGTCTCCTCGAAAATCGACGCTTCTATATCTGCGCCCGCACCCTGCACAAATAGCCCTCTACATCCACCAACAGCACCTATACCTATCGTCATGTCTGCTGCATCAACTACTCAATCGATGGCCAAGAAGGCAGAAGGGATCCCTCATCGTCCTCTTCTTGAGATTCAAATCCCCAAGTGTCAGGAGACAAGTTCTCCGCTTGCAATTGCCGTTCCTGCATCTCCTGCTATTCTAGCTTCTCCTCTCTCTACTCCTACTCCGGCTCCCCAGTCTGCTGCACAGACTGTTGAGCAACTTGTGAAGGCTTATGCGGAGTGTTACCAGACTAAGAAGATGCAGTTACCCAGACATGACCTCTCAAACGAAGCATCTGTTGAAGCTGCTGGCTGGCGAGCACAGCATGCCATGATACACTGGACAGCCTGTGACGACCCTACATGTGTTATACATCGATACTCTCATGAGTATAGGAAAAGCTTTAAGGATTGGAACCATTGTCAGTACTGCAATAACCATGGACACTACACTGGCTCGTACCCTGTCAAGCTTCACGATAACACCTATACCGAATCCCCAAAGCTTCCTCCGCAATGCCTGCAGCCTGGCATACCAGGTTGGGTTTTGCAGATGGAAAGTCTTCCTAACTCATCAGATATCTCTGTCAGTCTTCCAGCTACTCCTCTGCAGTGTCCCACTCCTCCTGGGGCTCCAACGGCACCCCTCCATCTCGATTACGACTCTTCTACTTCTTCTGAAACTATGAACGCATCTTCTCCATCTCCTATTACGAAGTTGGCTCCTCCTGCTCGTTCTCCAGGACCCAACTACTCATCTGACCCTGAAACTCTCTCATGTTACTCCCCAGTCCCTGAAGCACAAGAATACGCATTTCGTCCCAGCATTGTCTATAATGATGGTGCACATGAGACTACAGAAGAACTTACATTCAAGTCATTTAACTCTGTTGACCCTGATATGGAATCTCGTCATATTCCCATTGATGGCAAAGAAAACAAGTCGTGAGAATACTTGCGAGCTGTGGCCAAGGAGGACTTGAAGGATATTGGAGAATTCCTCGGTTTTGTTGACATCTTTTACCCTGAACTCCTCCCTGAACTCCAACATTGGCATACTATACTAATCCAAGGGTATCTTCATGACAAGTTCTTCCAGAAGATACTCAAGTAATCGAAGAGTTTTGGGCAAGAATATACACTCCGAAATGGCATTCTGTACTTTACCATGGACAATCAGGTATGACTATGCATACCAGATTCTGCGGATTACAATGTATACATCAAGAATGGCCTCCTCGATAAAATTTATCAGTCTTTAGGCCATGCCTCATACAGCAAGAACTACCACACACTCGCTTCTCACTTCTATTGGCCAAATATGGCAAAAGATACCTTTGAATATTGCAGGACATGTAGTATCTGTCAGTTAACTAAGCAGTCAACTCAACACCCTTTTGGACTGCTCAAGCCTCTGCCAATTCTGGAGAGGCCTTTTACTCACATCTCTATGGATTTCCTATTTCTCCCCCAAGTTACCAACAAGACTACGTAGGTTTCGTATGATCATGTTTGGGTAATTGAGGATAGGTTTTCCATGTATATGATTATTCTTCCTCTCCCTCTCAATTACATTGCAGAGTACCTCATCAATATCTATAACAATTCCATATATCCTTTCTTTGGCTTGTCTCAGGATATCGTTACTGACAGAGATGTCCTCTTTACCTCGCTAGCATGAAAGAAGTTCTGCACAGTCAACAACATCACCTAGTCTATGTCCTCTGCGTACCATGCCGAGACAGATAGGTAATCCGAGATTGCCAATAAGTCTATTACAACAATCTTGCGTTGCAAGTTGTTAGCACAAGGACTGGACTGGCTGGCCGCTCTACCCTCTATGCAAGTAGCTATTAATACTGGTATTGATGCTTCTAGGGATGCCTCCCCTTATACGCTCTGCATTCGTTTTACTCCTAAATTCGAAAAAGTAGTTGTCGTCCCCGCTGCCTCCCTTCGTCCTGATATGATATCCAACGCTCTTTGGGATTCTGGCAAGACCAAGCTCATCTGCAGTCGTGTTGCAATGACGCAACAGGCTAACAAACGCCGCCGTCCCTCTCCACAATACAATGTTGGGGACCTTGTCAAGATCTCCTCCTCCTGCTTCCCCAAAGACACCCAGTTCAATAAACTCGAGCCTGTCTTCCTGGGACCCTACAAACTCCTCCGCTGTATTCTTGAGATGGACAACTTCACCGTTGAAATCCCCTTTGCTCCCTCTGGTGCTATGACTATCCATACTTCTCTTCTGCCTCCTTGGTTAGAAAATTCAGATGAGAAGTTCCCTTCTAGGACGCATACCCTTCCAGCTCCTGTCACTGCTGATGCTACAACTCTGAGATACAAAGTTGAACGTCTCCTTAAGCATCGAACTCGGAAGGACAAGCTTCAGTTCCTTGTCAAGTGGGTTGGGTATAGGCATGAACATAACTCATGGCAGAATAGGGAGGATATTAATAAGGATGTTGTTAGTGCATATTGGGATAAGAGCAGATGGTCTGGAAAGGTGCAGACTAGGCGTGCCGGTGGTAGGAACCACCCTCGTGTATGAATTTGTTTATCTTGACCTTGGGTTTCACAATTGGATTAGGGTTTTGTGTTGGAATTGGGATTTCCACACTTTTATGTTTTGGGCTGGTACCCAAGTTTTCTTTATCTTTGCTGAATCTTGTGCTTCTACGCACGTTTTATGATTGGGTTTCCATTTGTCTTTCCCTCTCTTGTTGTTGTTTTAACTTTGTGGGACTTCCTATTTGGCTTGTGTATGTCCTAATTGGGTAGTCATTACCTAATGAGGGAAGGATGCAAGAAATCTGTGTTTTCCCCGATTTCTCATCATGTTATTTCTGCTTATCTCCTTACCTTTACGCCTTTCTTACAGGGTTATAATTGCGTCATGACTTGATTAAGCAAGCATGAGCAATTCTCAGGTTTTTGGAGTCTTTATGAGTCATCGTGTATACCAGGCTGGAGCCTAGGTTTCATGTTGTTATCTCGACATCAGCTTACGCTCCTGATGATGTTTTTGTTATTTCTTTATGACTCTTTGTATTGCTCATAATCACTGTATCATTATGATTGCTGTTGGACTCATCTGGCATGAGTCTTGTACTTCCGCATTTGAACGTTCTAGTTCTCTATTAAAGAGACTGTTTTCCATGCTCCATTATGCCTTTCTTCTTCACTCAATTTCCTACCTATCAGTTTAGTTAGTAACAATCAATACTCGCTATTCTGGTCACTTCTTGTCTCGAACTCAATCACTCTCGAACTCTCTCTATCTCGAGCTCCTATCTTGTTGCCTTTGTGCAATTAGCCAGAACCTCTAGATACGTACCTACTTAGATAGTTCGTAGTATCCAGCTGGCCTGGGTACTCGCTGTCTATATAGGCCACCATTTATACTAGCCTACCAGAGGTCTCCACCACTGTCTCAACATCAGTCCTAACATGTCTGTTTTGTATCTGGTTCTCAAATTGTCTTAGTCAAAAGCTCTGGCATTGGGAGGAGGGGTAACATACAAGCATACATTCACCATACTGGGCCTCTACCACTTTCTCAACACTATGTATCAAGTAGCAGAAATTATCAGAGGGATATGCTTACAACGTCGTATATTAATAGCATGACATGTGATATCATATACCCATTCCTTAATTTCTGCCTACCAGCTCCCAGTGATCCGACCCAGATCCGGCCTGGTTCCTTGCCTGTTCATAACCAATCCAGCAGCTGACCTGCAACATCCTGCGCCAGATCCACCATGTCTTCACCTGATACGCCATGCCCTGCACCTCGGCCAGCATAGTGCTAACTACCGTGGAACCTCATGTGCAACCTTTTGGTTCCACTATTGTGCCCTGCATAATCTTAACTGTCTGCTTCTCTCCATGCCTGGTAAGATGTTGTTAAGCTATAGTGGGATGGTCATAGTCCAGACTAAAATATGTGATGCACGTGTTCTCATGTTCAGACTATCACTCGTGACTCTTGGCACGTGTTGCGGCACTGGAACTGAGGACAAAAGGCAATCCTAAGCTAAACGGAGACAGTTTGGGTACCAGGTCATGATGCGTGTACCTCTACCCAAAAACCACTGTATTCTATCATAACTATCAACAATTTACCCAACCTGAAATAGAGATACAAATAACCCCGTAACCAAGGAAAGCCACTCGAACCAAAACAATACAAAATTCTCATAAACAAAAGAAAATTCCCTGCAGAAGAAACAGCACAGCAATTTCAATAGAATCCCACCAAAACTCATCAAAAAAGTATTGACAAATAAAATAATAATAAAAAACCCAGGGCAGAACGAAATCCCATACACAAAATGACTTGCAAGACACATAGATATCCCATACACCAAAAAACCCACAATAGAGAGAAAGATATCCCACCCACATCAAAAAAACCCAGTGGACAAAGCTCCCCAACATTGTCCTCCAGATCCTCAAGAGGATGAGGAGTATGAGAGCAAGGACAGCGCAGAGAGTGAGGACGAGGATGAGGAGGATGAGGAGGTCGAGGATGAGGATGAAGAGAACGATGATGATGCCCTCTCCAGCTCAGTAGGGTCTCGCTCTTCCATATTACTCGGTCCTACATATATCTCCGTCTTACCTATACTTCTGATTGTTGTGGGCATACCTCACTTGGAAGTGCTCCTGGTCAGTCTCGTATTGTGCCCAGAGGGTCCAGCCTGGAAGCTAGCCTTTGCAGCAGGCCCGGAAGGTTTGCACTCGCCCCCTGGCTTCCTTTGGTCTTTCTGCACCACTTTGCCCTTACCTTGTTTCCCTATTTTCCCTTTACCTTTGCACTGTTGCGTGGTTTTTTTTGGGGGGGATAGTCTGCCCCTCTTGTCTCTTGTACGTTTTTTCGAGGTCCCAGGGAGAGCAGAGATCATAGGGAGAGCAGAGGTTACAGGGGCAGTAGAGGTCACAGGGGGAGCGGAGGTCACAGGAGGCGCGGAGGCCACAGGGAGAGCGGAGGTCATAGGGGGAGTGGACTGGTTGAGATTATGAGAGTCCTCTGACTCACCATCAGGAGGTGTCATCTCACACTGGATGTCTATGAGATATCCCTGCTTATGGCCACCGAAAAGATTAGACACATCCTCATCCGTGACCAATTCCTTGTACACATGGACTCCATTAGTCTGGGTCCTTACACCCCAGTAGACCACAACCTCCCTTTGCACAGGTTTCCAGTCCGCAGTTGCTTGTTTGAGTGCAGCCTTAGTGTGCGTCTACACAGTTACCATCTTTGATCGCTGCCACCTCCAACCAAATGCTACGAATGTGAATCCCTCAGGATAGGGAAGAGCATTGCAAGTATCCAGTTGTGGACAGACTATGTGCATCATGGCAGTGTTAGGTTCATTTTCTCCTTGCGCAGGTGCACTATACGGATGGTATGCTGGGGCTAGTGCCCATAGTCCTCCCAGGCGCTTCAATAATTGGGCCGCTAGGCCTGCATCTGCCCCTGCCACAGCTGCTGCCTTGCTGGTTGTGGTGGTACTCAGGATAATTTGTTTTTGGGGTTGAAGACGGGAGGGATTATCTGCAAGCGCAGGAGGGGATGGATCACCTGGATGCTGGGCAGCATATGCAGTCCTTGCTGCCTTTATTGCTCGAGTCCATGCTGCCTTCCCATTCCTCACCTTCTTCACTATATCCTGACACAGTATGTTGACTGCATGCAGAATCGTTTTGTCTGCTACATAATTAATCATTCCGCGAGGAGCCATTATGGCTAGGCCCGCAGCGTCATGAGGCAATATGAACCAGTGGTCCATGCCGGCTTTCTGTGGTCCCAAAATCTCAGTCTCTGTCATCAATTGCGCTACATCCCGTCTCCATAGGCCATATAGTGAGAGAGGGATGCCTGTATCGAAAAAACCGACAGCCTTTGCATATCTGGGATTTGTGAGGCTGATTGGTTCATTGTCAGAGGAAGGGTCATCTCCCGGGGCAGATTTCGTTTTTGTGGTTTTTTTTCTGGGTAGCATCGAGAATCGTCTGCATCCAGTTAGTGAAAATCCAACCCTAGCTTGTTAGGGTCCTTACTTATCAAAGCTTGGGAATTTCGTGACTAACCAATCTAGGCAATCAGCAAGTTTAGGAAAAACAATGATTGAAGTCCTGTATATTATTAGTCTCTATCAACGTATGGGCTATGTAGGTCCTTACAAAGGAAATAACTAGCAGAGTGTATTCCGTCTATCACACCCAGATGAATCGAAGTTGTCGTTCTAAAACTCGTTAGGCAACGTCTGTACTTGGGCATAGAGTGTTCTTACAAGAGCAATGAATCGAATTCAACTTCTGGGAATGGCGGATGGGACATTTGGAGCAAGCTATTAGTCGGTCTCGGAGAAGATAGATATACCCACCCCTGTCGACCTCAGGCGTTCAGCCAAATGCATGTTTGTTCCAACCGACAATGGCAGGCTGAGGCGTATAGCAAACGAAGAACAGGATCTGTGCAAAGCCTACTAGCGTTAACACGGAGAATGTACCTAGTGTTACGGAGAATGTACTAAGTATTACCATGAAGAATGTAACTCGTAAGAATACAGCTCTGGAGAATGCAGTTCTGGAGCATGCTGTACCACAAGGAATACTAGGCTCTGGAAATAGATATGAAATCCATGGGTATATCTTGGCAACTAGGGTATTCGTGTATTTTGAAGCGTCAAGGACACTCACGAGCCAGGGGTACATCTTCACTAACCAGATGCGGATAGTTCTCTGCTAGTACAGAGATAACGCCAAGCTCGAGGGTCAGGGGCCGAGGCTAGTACAGAGGAGGGTCATAGCAACCATATAGGAAGCAAGCGTACTCGGTTGCATCAGAGCAATGTGTGCGCTTGTGGGCCAGCCATCACGGATAGTATGATGATGGTCTTCTCTGGGTCCTGGCTCGCCATCCTCCCCGTCACTGCCACTATCACCACCACTATCCCTATCACTATCACCCCGTTTCTTCCTAGAGGTATAGTTCTAAGAGGTACTGGGAATTGGTCACTGCTGTTGGTATGTATATGGACCCTGGTCATTCAGCACTGACTTGACACTAGTACCCTTGATTTTGGCTACAACATCTAGGGATAGTTAGCGCATTCACGTACATGGCTGCTCTGCTCCGGCATCGACTTTTTTTTTTTTTTTTTAAGAGGCTATATGCCTTTTCCCCGAAGCGGCATCGACTTACCAAAGACAGTATAACTACTTATGTAAGTCCCCATTATATATGAAGAGTATCTGGGCAGACCTCCAGATCAGTTTACCAATGGATACTGAGAATCCCGCGTGTGCCATACGAAGTGAGACTCGTACGAAAAATGTGTTGCAAAAATGGAGGGAGAAAATGAGCTCCTGGAATGTGGAGAGCTCACTGAGTGGATAAGAAAAAACCGTAACCCACGCATCTGCTCAATTAATAAGTCGCTGGAATATTGAGAATAAAGAGAAAAGAAGCTCAGTAACGTGTAATATTCTGTGATGATGATCCTGCTCTCGTTATGTAACAGTACATCCCAAGCCTACAACCTAAGGTTCCAACAGATGACTGTAGGCTAGCTGTTCACAGTCGATTTCAGAATGGTCATACTCTTGTGCTAGCCCTTTATGGTCTAGGCTCACATACTAGCTTTCTTTTTTTTTTTCTTTCCCCCGAAGGTCTGGGAGAAGAGCAAAATCTGAGTCCTTTTCTTGCTTCGTGCTTGACGTACACGAGAGAAGGAGAAGAACAGACTGGACCCTTACTCAGGTCTTTTATCCCCGAGATTGTACCAGCTAACCCGAAAGGGGCAGATCTACACTCACACTGCGAGTCACGTGAGTGGTGAGTGTGGGCCATATTAGTACTCAATAGAAGGAAGATGAATTGTGGTTAGATGTCAGGTACCTATGGAGTGTTGCAACACCTGCAAAAACATATATCACAAAAACATACAAGTAGATAAAAGAAACATATGCAGTGACAATGCAACAAAACAAAACGAAACACAAGTCAACAAACCTAAGACTCCCTTGCTTGATCTGGCGCAGCCCTCATCTCTCTCTAAGCATTAGATGCAGTTGTTGCATTTTTGTAGGTTTGGCTCACTTTGCCAGTGGCCTTCAAATTGCGAGGCATGTAGGGAGCTGGCGTAGTTGGCGGTCCCAGCTCTTGGGCACTTGGCAGTGGCCACTTAGGAGGCTCTATAACATGCTCCAGATCTGGATTGGCGGCCGTATATGCTGCTCGCGTCTAGTAAATCATGTCCCACATAGATGGCCGGCTGTTCCGGGCCTTTTTCACTATATCGTTACACAATATACGAACATTTCGCCAAACTTGCTCCTGACTATACCCAACCAGACCCCGAGGGGCCATGGTGGGCTGGCTGGCAGCCCAGTCACAAAAATCATTTCACGGGCTGATGCCTGCTTCAGCACTACCGAAGCAGTTCCAGTTTTGGATGCCCCTATAGACCTGCCCCCGCCATAATGTATAGAGTTGTGATGGGACCCCGTCGTTGAAAAATCCGACCTTGGTAGCAGCTTCCTTCACCATCCCCTCAGAATGCATCCTAGGCCCCTCCCTGCCTGTGTCTGCTAATGCCCCAGCAGACATGGAATGTTATACTGGCTCTAGTTTGTCTGTGCACAGATCATCATGATCCAGTATAGGCTTACCGAAAGATAGTAGTGGTCCAGGTATTATGTATGCATGATGCGAAGTTCAAATTCCATCAGGCATGCTAGATCTACATACATAATGCCCACTACCAAGATCCATTAGCATGTTACTCATAATCAATCCCACAAAGGAAAGATACCTATATTAGTAGTAGTAGCTGAAGAAACAAAGGCAGCTTGGGTATATATGGGCCCGGATATGAGCCTCCCTATATAGGCTTCGTGGCTGTTTACACTTGCCATAGGGGTACTAGTACATATGAGGCAAGGTTTTTCATGTCTCATCAGGGTCTTCTATTACCATCTCACAGTCTACGGTAGATATCCCAGGTCTCATTACACCAGGTCTTGGATTCACTGCGAAAATATAGGACAAGACTCTCAGACATGGCGTACCTACTAGTGCTTGGAATTGCCTGTTTGGGCAATTGTGAATGTGCTGGTACCATGTTGATCCACCAGCCATCAGGGCCAGCCAGTACGGACATGCAGGTAGCCACTCATAGTCTAGTTCCATCTACGTACAACAGACAACACAACCTAGATCACCAAGGAAGTGTAGAATGATAAAAATCAACGATGCATGTATTATCGCTGTGGTGACTTCACAGTGGACATGATCTTATGGCCACAAGAGTATCGGTGAATAACGATAATTTTACAATGTTGGGACTTTGCTATATGCTCGCGATGTTTGTAATGTGGGGGCGTGGGAGGCAGGTGGATCTGTAAGGTCCGCGGTGTAAGTCATAGGGACCCGGGAGTGGACGCTTAATATACCTATCACCCATCTTCATATACACATGAACATTAATGCATTAATCTAATATCAATCTCAAATGCAGTGTCTATATTATCATTTCGAGTTCAAAGTAGTTGATCATTACAGCCGTCACCTCCGGGTACATCATGGGAACAAGTCGGTGGCTTCTGGCTCTACAAAGCCGGCAGAGGACATTCAGGAGTTTACTAGCAAACGTAGCCATTCACAGACGATGATGGCAGTCTCTGGAAAACACATCAAGACCCACATCGAACGAAGTCTGGTTATGGAGAGGGTGTCAATGGAGAAGACACTAGCGGAGGTATTGTTTCCGCAATCAAATATGGGTATCAGTATTCAGGATGCTCAGGAACCGGTATCAGGTACTGGAGACCTGCAGGAGAGCCCTTAGAGTGTCACTAGTGAAAACTTCCTAGTGAGTACTACACATGAGAATATCTGCCCTGGAAAATAGATATCTGAACTTGATACTGATAAGGAGGTGTGCACAGGTACAGCCCACTGTAGAGGACGTGGATGAACTACGACGAGCTCTTCAGTGTCTAGGATCACAGTACGAAGCTAGCAAAGTAATCGGGACATGTATCTTCCAGTATATCCGAAGTCCAGATTTTAATCCACTAACCCCATTCGAAAATGCATATGAATACAAGCTTGCTCGATACTTCCATCGGAGCAACGCCTCCCTACAGCAAATCGATCAATTCTTCAAAACCAACCTACTTCCGACCGACCTGCCAGAGACATCCAGAGTCTATTTCAAATCTAGTTATACATGGCGGAATAAGATATGTAAGCTAGTAGCATACCAACCCCGATGGCTACAGGGAACAGTAGATTTCCATCTACAATAGAGGTGTGCGTTCTATTGTAGGGATGTTAAAAGTCCTGTATCATATGTTCTATGGCAATGAACGTTTGCAGAACATATGGTATATGAACCAGTTCGGGACTAAGATGAGGATGGAAAGAGAGTATATACAGAAATGCATACGGGTGATCGGTGGTGGCAAACGTAGGTATAATTGGGACCTGGAAATTGCTAGGAATTGCAGTAGATCACCTATGCTGACAATCCATTAGATGACACTTCCTAGCAGTTCCATACTCATTGCAGTTATCCTTACATCAGATCAGACTTTCCTCACTAATTTCTCGGGGGATAAGAAATTGTAGCCATTATTCAGGTCGATTGGTAATATACACTCAAAGTTTCGCAATAAACCTACCGCACGAGCATGGATTCTGATAGGCCTGCTGCCGGTGGGGTCCAAGCAGAATGGGGGAATCAAGGGCTTTACAATCCAACAGCAGGAGTATAATGCGCTAACAGTGCAGCATACGATTTTGGAACGAATTCTGAGCTTATGAGGTCGGATATATGAGGTATAAGAACCACTGCTGTGGATCTATAGTTACCCAAGGACACGGAATGTCACTTGCGAACCACTGATAGTGCAGGACAAAGGATACACTGTGAGCTGCGGTAATGAGAAAGTAAGGAAATGTATCCCTATCATTTCAACATGGCTAGCAGATCACATGGAAAATATTACTATCCATAGGATCAATACCAATCACTGCCCTATTTGCGTGGTGACTCCCAGCGAGCTTGGCAAGGTCCCAAAAACACTATATGGGATGCGTGATCATTGGCAGTATGAGAGGCTATTTCAGGCGGGTGATTTGGACGAGTAAGTACACTGGGG
>Ga0307514_10002194_pt1 | contig 20951 bp, 6 predicted proteins | sample 16_EM_MG_FD_203088 | JGI IMG/M metagenome (GOLD analysis project Ga0307514, IMG submission 203088) | Populus trichocarpa ectomycorrhiza microbial communities from riparian zone in the Pacific Northwest, United States - 16_EM | ecosystem: Host-associated > Plants > Roots > Unclassified | place...
TCCTAACATACACTAAATGTATGTTAGTCCATGCATGGTGATCCCCTTACCCGGGATCCTAACATACACTAAATGTATGCTAGTCCATGCCCCATAGGCATCAATACATGGTGTTTCCCTTACCCGGGATCCTAACATACACTAAATGTATGCTAGTTCATGCCAATTTCATCCATTAATATTGTCATTCTTTGTCCAGCCATAGTTATCATTACAAATTTTCATTTCGAACATGGCTCGTTTCTTTTCGAAGCTACGATGTAACATCACATGTTTCCCGGAAGGAAAGGACCCAATTTTTCACCCTTTAATGCATCTAAATAATCATTTTAGAGATTTTTCGAATCGGCCAGCAGAGGTCGTATTCCGATCTCTACTCATATTTTTGACTATATCTGGAGTTCTAGGACTCCGTTTCAAGCAAGTTTGGTCTTGTTGGAAAGTTAAGACACGGGGCTACAAGTCCCATTAAGGGAGGAGAAACCAGTTCTGCCCCCAAGACACTCGAAATTATTCGTCAACAAATTAGACCTACTGCCCTATAGAGTTTGTCATGACCCAGTCTCGGTTGATGACCCATAACTAGAGTTTTATAACTCTAAATTGAGTAAGGCCAATTTTTTTAGTTAGTCAACATCCAAATCTACAATTATTATGAAGAAACCTAATCCTAATTCCCTCATCCTCCTACTCGAATCCTCTTCACAAGTCAGGAGATGAATCTGTCCAGATTCATCAACCTTTCCATTTACACACAACATCCACAATTCAACCTTTTCTCTTTATCTCAACCCCTAGCCATATCATATGTCGTTTAAGAGTGTCAACAATATCTTTTTAAGAGTCAATTTATCCTAACTAATTGATCTATACCATTGTACGCAAGGTACTTTTATTCATTCTAGTAATATCACAACAAGTTTGATACATATCAATGGATGTAAGACACTCGTATCCATTTTAATTATGTCATAACTAGTTGATACACATCAATGTATGTAAGGTACTCATATTCATTCAAATATTTATCGAAGCAATAAAACAATAAATTCTGAAATCAATAAGTTTATAGAAATTGAAAAGACAAGGTGCGATGCACCTACCTAGAGTATGTGCATGTGCTTCCACTCCATGCAATTGTCCAGTCCCCGCAGCTTTCTCTGTACCACCAGAGATTCAGTCTTTATCAACAATACAACCAACATCACAACTTTATTTAATTTTCATTCAACTAGTATTCCCAAACCAATCACAAGGAATTTCTTTAGGATCTCATACTCTTTCCCATTTTCATGTTTATATTCATTCTTATAATTTTGTTATCAAAACCATCACTCAACAACAATTCCAAGCAAAGATTAAAAATCATCTAATTCCGATCAATTTAGCTTAACCAACCCAGAACACTATCTAGTGTTTTAATCATAACTAAAGCTGTAAAACTTTGTTTTGGGCGTGATTTATCTCCATCAAAGGCTAAAACATAAAAATACAACTTTTATGAAGAAGCCAACTCCAAATTATTTTGTTTTAAGGTTCAAAATCAACAATCATAATAGCCCCTCCTTTATAGCTAAAAATTTTGGACAACGAGGATTTTCATCCCTTGAAAATCCATTTCAACTTCCAATTTATTTTCATGCAAAAACAACATCATCCAAGGTCATTTGGCATCATTAAATCACAAATTCAAACCAATTCTAAAGCAAAAGATTCAAACAATTTCCCTACCTCTACAATATAGCAAGATTAGACCAAAATAAGGAAACTCATTCCTTTTGGGATTTCTCCTATTATTATTATTATTATTATTATTATTAATACAACAAAATGATGAACCATTCATTTTCTTTCACATTTTAATAGTCTTAACAATTAAAATATGCGACAAACCTTAACAATTAATATTCTTAGATCATTATCACAACAACAATTTCACCCTATTAGTTGGAATCCATGACAATCTTCATTAACTAATCAATTTGCCAAAAATACTTATGACTAGCTTTAAATATGTTTTATTTTCCGAATTTCTTTCATTTCAATTTCTTCATGGTTCCACCCCATTTATATCCACACAACCAACAAGTTACCTTTTTATTCAATCAACATGTTCATATAGCAATGTTCCTTACTATTCTTACACAATAATCATTCTTCCCCTCATATAAAGAATACACAATTAATCTATAATAATACTAATAACAAGAACATATTTTACCATTACATCTTCCATAAAACCTACACCCACACAATTCTAATTTCATCAAAACTTGTATTTAATCAAGCTTACTACATTTTGCCAAAACTAACAATAGATTTAAAAGGCAATAAGTCATCAACCTCTGATTATTATGTTAAACCCAACGGTCAGACTACATATCATATAGTTGTTCATAATATAACTCAAAATCATAATGATCCAACAGTTAGATCTTCTTAGATCTGAATAAAACCGAGCTTACCTGAAAATGAACGAGCTACTATTCAACAGGAACGAAACCTTGTCGGAGAATGCGTTTCCGATCTCCACCGTCCAGAATGAAGGAAACATCTAGATGCACCACATATCCAAGAATGAGCATGATCCAACAGTGGAAGAGAGAAAAATTAGCCGGCGACCAAACTGCCCTGCATGTGTATTTCCTTTTTGTTTTCCAGAACATTTCCGATGGTGATTTCTATCCAACAGATTGTGTTCCTTCCAATCCCTCCGGTCAGTTAGTATAGAAGTGTGATAAGCACAACATATCCAAAACACAACATGATCCAACGGTGTATTCTAGAGATATGGCCACCGGATCATTATTGGTTTTTCTCCAAAATCTGCAGTTCTCTCTCTATCCGATTTTCTCTATTTTTTTCTTTTTTTCTTTCTTTCTTTTTTAAATTGTGGCCTCTTTGCAGTTTAATAGGCACTTTTTTCCATAATTATAATTTTGTCCCTCATTCATGCCTTTATGTATTTTATTTTATTTTTCATGTAAACTATCCAGTTTATTTCTGTTTAAATTGCTAGTCTTTACCAAACTCCGATTGGGATGAGATATTTAACCAAGGTAGGAAAACATATTAATAGACTTCATGCAAAATTCCATCCCGATCTAACAATTGGATTGAGAGCTCTGCTTCCTAATGTAAAATTGGTCAGTTCATGACCTTTTCGTCAACGATCCAAATTTTCTTATTCAATCTTCACATAAAATCATATCAATTTTCATTCTAAACCTTTAAGGTCATTTTATTATTTTTGAATATATATGCATTTTAGAATTTTCATCTTTATTTATTTATCGGACTTATTATTGTTTCAAAATAACGTCACTGATTTTTAATCGGTGCTTGCACCTTCAGTCCTACCCTTTTTATTGCACTATCCTTTATTATAATGTATTCTTTATTACCTCAATTATTTCTTAGAAACATTTTGTTTTTTTTTCTCATTATTTTATCCATCAAAACACGTTACCAGTTTCTCTGTCCTTATGAATTCTAAACCAAAATTCATTTTATAGAGATCATCTCTTCCATTTTATATCATTATTTATCTATTATTTCTAATATTGGTTTCCATCACTCATTGAAATCATACCACTTTCAGTCTTACGTTTACATGAGGGTTTACACATCTGCATATTTAAATTATAAATTTCCAGAGTTTCACATGAATCATCTTAAAAAGAGAGGCAATGATACGACCCAAAAAAGGTTAGATTCAAATTTTTTATGTAAACTTTTCTACTGTTTAGTTATACACTATCAATCATAACTTTCAACTCGACTTTTGAATTGAGCTAAGATCTTTACAGGCATTTCTAAATAGCAGTTCTACACTAGGTTAAAATTTTAGGTTAATCAAAGTTAGGAAAGAGATTATTTCTGAGGGTAAAGTTACTGGACAAATCTTGTCAAATCTGTCTATCTGGACCTTCATCTACTATTTGGATTTTATCTAGAACTATGGAAGGAATTTTGCTAAGATTCTAAATGGGTTAAAAATTAGACATTCATATGTTTTTTGTGATACATGGAGGCCTGTTAATTCATCCTTACAAATGAGAACAATGTGTTTGAAGTCTAAACTGAAATCTGCCAAGAATGTGCAAAAATTAGAGAAACATTATTTCCTTATGTATGATGGATTCCATTCAATACAAGGATTCCTTAATACTCTTGGAAGCATGTGTGGTACCTATTGGCTTACCTATTCTACAAGGGCTCTAAGTCAAATAAGAAGACATTTATGGCAACAACTATTGTCCATAGTTTGTAAGGATTCCATATCCATTATTGAATGTATGTGGTGGAAAAGAGGCTTGGGATTCTTTTGTTGCTCTTTTCTTTATTTTATAGGATTTCCTTATTCAAAAGAGATATTATAGAAGGCTTCTTAAAGGAGTCCATGCTTGAATAGGAAACAATATGGCAATAACTTCTCCTCTAAAATAAAACAGTAAAAGGCGACACATTTTTCTTGTTTTCAAGAACAATAGTGACGACAACAAGTCTCTATATAAAGCCTTGTTTCAAAATTATTTTGTTTTTTTCTTCTTTTCTCATGGCCTCAAAGATAATTTATTCTTATGAATTTTATTTTTGTTATAACTTCTATTTGGGCTATCTAATAGGGTCAACAGCCTTGCCATTGTTTCCAATGGGCTTAGTTCATATTGGGTTTAGGTTTCATTAATTAGCTAAGGCTCAAGGCCTGTTTGGGCTTAATTAATAATTAGTTTTCATCAATGGGCCAAGGCTTGTTTGGGTCCATAAATTAAGGTTTATTAGTATAGATTTTGAGTCAATTTTGTAAGTGGGTCAATTTAACCAAGAAGGGTAGATCTGTTAGATTTGTTATTTTCAAGAGTATAAATATTCTTTGTAAGCACAAAATATTAAGACCTGATACTACTATTGATGTCAAATTTATTCAGCTTGTGTGATAGAGATTCTCGTATTTTTTTGTTATCTAACAAACTAAATTGACTTATCGAAGATTAACTAGCTTGGTGATATCTTTCTTATACTTCTTGTTCATGAATTGGTATTCGTAGGTTGGGTGTTCTTATTCTAATAATGTTGGTGCCTTGAGATAGGTTTCATTGTGTCATACTCCTATCAGACTTGTTTTGGCTTTTCAGGATTCATTGTTAATCTTGTTGTAGATTGTATAACCATGTGATCATGAGATTCACATGAGGTGGCAGCCTCTTAGGTTCTTCATAAAAAAAAACCCTTACAAATTACTTTAACAAACTTTATATTGATGTTGGCATTTTTGTTATGATATTTGGTTAAGCCTTTAGTCCTCAAATCTGAAGTAGTAAGCCTAAGCCATTCTTTTTAGCTCCCATATAAATCTTAGCCCACAATCAATGTTGAACTCTTAGATTTTGCTAAAATTTCATAATCAAGTCTAAAAAACCCCACTGGATTGGCCCTAAGCCTCTTATCTAGTGAATTTTAATTACCATATTACATACACCAAATTGAATCACCAATGTTTGGATTTTGAATTGGAACCCTTGTATTATGAATTTATGATAAGAACAGCTTCTTTCACTTAGAACTCTTATACAATTAGCAATCTTCACTCCCATAAGCTCAAATAATGCTATATAAATTTCTACCTTTATTTCTATTTTTAGATAAATAAAATTATATGTGCTTTTGGAGTCAATTAAGACAATAATTTGGTAGTTGTTTATCATAGCCATTAGCTTATTATTTGACTATTATTACTACCATGGATTCTTTCAAACAAAATTATCTCAATTTGATATGATTGTGTTCATTTTTTCAAGTAACCATCATAAAGCACACATGCATCATCATCACTAACTTTGCAAATGCAATCACTGAGAATTTTATTTCAAATCATCTTCTTTGTTCTAGGATTAAGCTAATATTATTAAAGATTGTGTTCATATAGGTCCAATTATTGAGATGAAATTATTGAGATGTAAATTTGAAATTACTTTTACTAAGCGAAAATTTTTTTATTATTATTTTCTAGTCAAAAGCCAAAAACATGACATGCAATTTTTAGATATTTTATTAGTGGATGATGAAATAGGTGTTGGTTGAGATCATAAAGAAGAATAGTGATCCTAAATATTTAGCTATTTTTGAAAAATGGTTGAAATGGATTTTTTTGACAATTGGAAGGCTATTTCTAAAAGAAGGGTTAGATTCCAAAAAGGGAGTTTTAGCATTTTTTTCTTTTTTTTTTTTTGTTTTGAAAAAAAATGTCTTACTTATTTATGACATCTTGCCCTTTTTTTATAAAAGTACATTATTCAATTATATGATAAATGATATACAACATATAAGAAAGTCATGATTTTGCTTCACAAATATTTTTCTTCTCTTTTTAGAGGACAAAACTTAACAACACAAGTCTAATTGTTTTTATAAAAAAAAAATAGCTTTTAAAGCACATAATATAGGTTAAGGTTTATGTTAATGAAAGAATGGAACATGCAAGGCTCAAAAGGTGTTTAAAGGTTAAAAGATATAGGATCACTTGTTCATATGTGGGGATCTTTTAGGCTTGCTTATTTTTGTTATTGAACTTACTACAATCTCAATTTTCCAAGTTTTATCTTGTGCTTTGTCATTGACATTTTTGTCTTTTATTTTGACTTCGCACCATCATTGAGGATGCTTTGGAGAGCTTTCCATCTTTCTTTTTTTCAATTTTAATTTCTTGCTTTATCTGTTATCTCTTTTTTGTAGAACTTCTATCCTTTTTACATTTTTCACTATCTCTTTCTACTTTAAGAATTTCATCAATTATCTGAAAACTTCCAAAACATGCCCTAATGTGAGGGGTAATCGTAGTCTGAGTTATTATCCTAAAATATATTTAAAGCTTAAAGAGGGACATCAAATGATAAATTTTTGTTTGTGAAAGGTAGACCAAAGATGGCCTTTCTTTATCTCAAATCCAAATATGATCATGTTGATAAATCTTAGAGTTATTAAAAATTCATCATTAATCATGAAAACCATAAGGTTAGCCTAAAAGAATAAGTGGTAGGACAGGTGGGATCATGACCTGAATATGCATTACTTGCCGTTATTTAAGTTATAAAATCATTTGATTCTATCTTGGGAAAAACAATGTTTTAAGTAAGATTTTTACCTTTCCGAAGTTTTTTGACAATAGAATTGGTATTTTAAGATACAAATAGGGTTTGAAACAAGATTTCACCCTTTTAAGGCTTATTGAGAAGGAGAAAACATTTAGAATTCTACATAGAGCAATAAGATAAGGTCTATCTTTAAGGTTTGTTAAGATTAGAAAAGGAGGTTTTGGGATTAAAAAAATGAAGGATTGTTCCCTAGCATTTACATGACATGTCTTGAATTTTAATTAATTATGAGAGTTCTCATATCAATTTGACATTATATTTATTCAATCATGGATGCAAATAAAATACCAGATATTACTTTCATAAAAACATCTCTTGATTTCAAAACAACAATGAGACAAAGAAAGACACATTTCATTAAAAGATACAATCTAGTCCCAAAACATCTAAAAAATAATAAAATTTTAAATATGTACAAAAGGATAATATGATTACATTTGTAAGGTTTGAGCACCCATTTCTTGGTAGTAATTTTGTTTTGTTCACTTCATCAAAAGCCATCTACACCTCTTAACTTGCTCATCATCGAGATCTTATCTTGGTTATTATTTTTTATGGTCCCAAGAGCTTTTATGAGTATTTTATGTTCATTTTTTTTCTTTTCAAATGATAAACATCCATGTTGAATCAAATTGTTCATTTGCTTCTTGAACCCTGACATTAATAAATGAAATGACCCATAAATACGATCCAAACAACATCAAGAGTTCCATTAGAGGTTCCAGTTGGTCTAGTGATAAGATTTAGAGATAAGATGTTCAAAGAGACTTTCAAACACGCCCTTAGGTCTAGGTTGGGCTTTACCTAGCCATATGGTTGGGTTTAAGCTCGGCCCAGCCTGGCCCAACCCTGATTTGTTAGGCTAACAGACGGCCCAACAACACACACACACAGGGGTGTGTGTGTGTGTGTGTGTGTGTGTGTGTGTTGGACCTAGCCCAGCCACACAGACTGGGCTTGGGTCAAGCCCATTCTTCCTTGTCATTTGTTTAACCCTGTGACATAAACTCTTGCTGGAAAATTCCAGCAATAGAACATGAATTATTTCATGTTCTGCATGCTCAAAATAGGGACTAACATGTTCCAAAAAGGTAAAGGAAAGAAAGGAGAGATTACCTGGATTGGGGGGATGTTGATTTACTAGTTGTTGCACATGTGCGGCATAGCGACAAACTTCCTCTTAGATCCGGGATCTTTAGTGTGATGTGGGTGGACAAGATAAGGAATTCTTCTCCTTTGTCAGTAAAAAAAATAAAAATGAGAGTCACCACCTAGTATTTTGGTCTTTATAAACTCTTATTAGTCTTAGAGTCTGGATAAGGGGACTGGTTGCGTAAAGAAAAGGTATTGACACCCCTAGTATCTATTACCCGAGGTAAGCTTTATTTGTCTAAAATAAACTAAGGTAATGTTATGTTTTCTAACTGTTGGTATTTCTAATAGCTTAAGAAAAGTCTATTTTAGTATGGAAGTCCTTATCTTATCAAGTTAAAACATAATCATTTTAAAGCCAAAACATAAAAACAAACGGAACTTTTTTTTATTTAATATCGGGAATACATCTTACATATAAGTTTATATCATTTATTAAAAGAAACAAAATAATGTTTTGGTGTTTTTAAAATGTAGGTGTGATACCCATTAACTGATTCTGTATTTTTCAAAGTATGATAAAAATATAATTTTTATTTTTTATAAAAAAATATGCATGAAAATTTTTAGAATTTGGTTGTATGCACACAAATAAAAATATAAAATTTTTAGAATTTGGTCTTAAGCACACAAACAAAAATATATATTTTTGTATTTTTGAAATAATGAATTTTTTTAATTTTTTAATCTTTTTAAGTTTCGGAGAAAAGCAGGTATTTTTAATACCAAGTTCGTATCTTATAGTGTAAGTTTACAGCTCAATATTAAATGAAATTGCTAGAAAAACACTCGAGGGAACCACAAATAATTCTAAATTGGTCCCTAAATGTTTTAAGAATTTTTGGAATTTTTTTTAGGTTTGTTTGGGCAAAGTCACAAAAAGAAGAAAATAAACCTTGCTAAATTACTAGGGTGTATTTGCCAAACACACCCTTAACTAAAAATCAGAGGCTTAAAAATTGTTTTAAGCTTATGTCTGGCAAACACACCTTAAGTACACACACATAAAAAAAAAAACATTTTTTTCTTAGTAAAAACTTGACTTGCCAAACATGTCTTTATCTTTAAAATGGGCTTAGCCCAGCCCACATGGCTCAAAGCCCAAGTCCATTAACATAACCCAAAACAAAAATAAAACGAACAAAGATCAAACAAGAGTTTTTGCATGAATTTGACAAAGAGCACGAAGAACACCATAAAAACAACAAAAAATTATGGGTTTGATGTAGACTAGATAGAACAAATCTAGAGATATAGGGAGGTTGAAAATCATATAAAGATCAATAATTTAATATCTATTCAATTTGATTATCACTAAACTATCATGATTTGGTTAGAGAAGGTTTCGGTTCAAAACCAAAATCTTAAGATTAAAACACTGAAACACAAGTTATCAATGCAAACAAAAAAACAAAACCTTAGATTATTAGCTAAAGGTGTCATGCGAAGATGCTAGTGCAAAGAATTGGAAAAAAAATGGTCTAAATCATAGAGCCAAGAAAATATTTTTTCCAAAAACACTGCCTAGAAAAACTAGAATTGCCCAGAAAAAGAACAAGCTACCAACTAAGAAACAAGAACTAAGAGCCTAGAAAATGGCCTAAACCTAGCAACCATAGCTTAAAAATGTTCCTATAACCGACTTAGACGATCTAACAAAACCAAAAAAAATGAAATTAAGAAAAAAACAATAAATAAAATATATGTTACCTATAACAACCAAAACACATATTTCTATGGATAAACATTGTTCCATTGATTAATATCATTGCCCCAAAGCTTAAGCAACATGCTTACAACTTGTGCAAACCCAACAAACTACTCTAAAACAGCATAATCCAAAGCAAAATAAATACCTAACACACCTTGCCATAACTTTAAAAATGATTAACCAATCATTAAAACATACTAAAACAACATTAAACATTATCACATACTATCATTATCACATTCTAATACATTAAACAAAGCAATCTAATAAAACTTAAGCATATATAAATTATCTTCAAAGCATGCTTACACATTTCAAAACAAGAATCATAGCTTTCAAACTAGAAGTGATTTCAAAGGAGGCTGAAAAAAAACATTTGAATTGTAATTTAAAACACAAAATAAAGGGGGGTGTGCTAATTGAGCTTCACCCCCTCATCAAAGTTTGAAAATACCTTTTAACAAAATTATTTCTTGGCTAGTGATTTTTTTTAACCAACTTTGGACTTATAAGGGTGGCAAATTAAACATTTTGTGTTGTTTTCTTGGCTGATTAATGGTTTGGCTAAAGGTTTTTTGGCTTTGGCAATGTAAGAGTGTCTACTTTCCCTAGTTTTTTCTTTTCTATGGCCTTTGGCATGAGTTTTTATAGGGCAATAGAGATTATTTAGAGGCCATGAGCTGGACCATTCTCACTCATTGATGTCAAAGAATGAATCCAAGTTGATGTCAAAGAATGAATCCAAGTCATTCATCGATGATGAGGATCAGGCTTTGCAGTGTTTTAGAGCTAACAAGAGAAGTACACTAGCAGACATGGCTAGTTGGGGTGTAGGTTTTAGCCTCTTATGACAATGCCTTCAGAGTTGTAAAAGAGCTTTTGTTTTGTCTGGTAGGAGAACAAAATGCAGTGTGTGAAGGGGTATATTCCTTGTCTTGTTTGGGGAATACATGGGGAAGAAATAGTCTCTGCAAGGTTGCAGCGGAACCAACCTTTTTTCGAGGTTTTTTTAGGAAGAAGATCAAAAATGGCCAGATGACAAGTCGTCTGGCTCTTTTTTATTATTATTTTTTGTCTGGAACTAATCAAAACGGCGTTGTTTTGTTTAAAAAATACCATTTCATTTAAATAAAGTGACGTTGTTTTGATTAATTAGTTAATTTTTAGATTTGACTAAAATTCAATGTAGTCCCTGATTTATTGATTTATTTTAATTGCACCTATAATTGCCCTCAAACTTTCAATGTCGTGTAATTTCACCCTTGTCAAACTTAATTACCAACCCCAAAGTTCAGGGCCTTTTTCTTCTTAGTCTCTCGTTTCTGATTTATGCAGATTAACCCTCAATTGACATTTCAACTTTCAATTTTCTTAAATTTGGCCATTGATTTCACCGATTTCAATCCCTGGATTCACACGCCTTTTGCACTTTGGTCCTTGAATTTGAATTTCTCAATCAAATCCCTAATTACCCATCAAAATTTGATATTTATTCAATTAAGCCCTTTATTTGATCAAATTAACTTTCAAAAATTGCAATTTAACCCCTAAAATTTAATTTTTCTAATTAAAGCCTAAATTGAACTCAAAAATCAATTTTCTTACTAAATTCCATTAAACCCTGAAAAATTCCAATTGAGTTCTTAAACATCCAATTTTGAATTATCCTTCCCCAATTAATTTTTCTCTTATCAATAGGGTCTTCATTAGTCAAAATTAAATTGTAAATTCTTGAACCTTGTATATTTTGATCCTCCTCAACCAGTCTTTGACAATTTGATGGGTATTCTTCATGTTCTTCCCACTGATATATATTTTTTTATTTTTTTCTAATTTTTGCAATTATTTTTATTTATTTTTTTCTTATTTTTTTATTTTTTTTTATATGTTGGCCCCCCAAAATGGGTAACAACACTGGTGATGGCATCGTCGGTGCTATTAGTGGCTGGAATCTTGGAGAGATGGGCATGATGATGTCGATATGCTGAAGACATTGTTGATGCTAAAGCACGAGCAACTCTTGATGTCTCTTCAGTTCTAATGGATAGATATTCTTCTCTTTTCCAATGTTAACAGCCTTGAACTCGTGATGGTGGCTTACTAATGGTTTTGGTTGTTTGTTCTTAGCTGGTTAATATGTCGGGATGGGTGTTTCTAGGGCTAGATGTTTGCAAGTATAATGTGTGGGTGTTTTGTGAGGTATTTTGAGTTGGATAACAGAATATGGGTTTGGTTCTCTCGGTTGGAACAAGGGAGAGGAAGAAGTGTTGGTTATGATGTTGAGGTAAGGTCATTCCTATTTTTTTTCTTTTCTTACTCCCTTCTCTCTCAATTTTCTCCTTTCTTTTTTTGCTGAAAATGGCAACTCTTATTTATATGAGGTGGGTAAGATGTGTGGGCTCCCATCTGGAGTCAAATCTCAACCATTAAACCCTCTAGAATTGATCACAACCATTGATAACATGCCAACAAATCGATACTCTCAAACCAGGCTGTCAAAGGTTGGTTGAGTCTGTGACTTCGGACCTGTATTGTAGAGGTTTCAAAGGAAACATCATGGCATTAACCATGTTGGGGCATACCAAACAACATGTTGTCTGGCTTTTATTATTTTTTGTACTGCATTAACCAAAACACATCGTTTCATTGAAATGAAACGATGTTGTTTAGGGATTTATAATCTAAATTATGTAATAAATCTCTCTTTTGATTTCAACCCTTAATCTTTTAATTTGTTCAATTAGGTCCGTAGTTTATTTTGAGTTTAAGAATCAATTCAATTTCATCCCTACAAAGTTTTAAACATACCCTCAGATTTTGGTGTGTTTTTTTTTTTTTTTATCCTTGGTCTTGGATATTTTCAATTTCATCTTTAATTGACCTTCAAACTTTTAACTTCTTCAATTTCACCCTTATTTTCAACCGAATTTGGCCCTTGAATATGCTCTTCTTTTGCAAAAATATACTTGGTCTTGAATTCCTTCAATTTGGCCCCTGATTAACCCCTAAACTTTGATTTTTTAGCGATTTTGTCTCTAATTTCACCTAATTGATTTTCTAAAAAACAATTTTGATCCTTTAAAATTTCAATCTTCTTAATTAAATCCAAATTATGCTTTCAAACTTAATTTTGCATCAATTAAGTCCCTATTAAAATTAATTTGACCTATTAAAAGTCTAATTAAGTCCTTGTAGTTAATTAATTCTTTTAATTTGATCCAAATTAATTCTTAAACTTAATTAAATCTTTAATTGGACTTATGATTAAATTAAATTGGCCTATTAAAAGTCTAATTAAGTTCTCATACTTGTTTTTTATTCAAATTCATTCGATAATCATTTAATTTAACCTTAAATCTGCATTGTTTTTCAATCTTAGATCCTTTGGAGTACAATTGTACTTCTAATTTTGTCTAAAATTTCAATTTGGTTTCTCTGTGTGTATAAAACCCTTCTCAACCTGTTCTAGCCAAGCTACCAGTCCTTATTTATTTTTTTCATTTTTTTTGTTATTATTTTTAAAAGAAAATGGATGATTTTAAGGAAAACCCAAATTTGAGTTATAATAGGTTTAAATCTCTTATCAAAACATAATTTTTAGACCATCAGGGGTTTTTTTAATTATGACAAAAAAATGGTTATTTTGGTTAATCATGGAGTAGGTATGCTAGTTTTATTCTTGTTAAATATATTTTATGATTTTTTAATTTAAAAAATTATAAAATAGCAATAAAGTGATATATATCCTAGATACGAGACTTTTAAAATAAAAAAGTTGTATAGGATCACCACTTAGTTTTTAAAAAAATTAAGAAACCAAAAAATAAAATAGTATTTATAGAAAAATAAAAAAAAAGGTGTGATGTCTAAAAAAAGATAGCAATTACTCAAAGGTGTCCTTCCTTTAGAAATGTTACCTTACTTTTTTTCTATTCTAAGAGTGTATTTGGAAACATGGTGCAAACAGCGTTGTCAAAAATTTTAAATTTTGTTTTTGCTAAAAAATTATATGTATATATGTATGTATGTATGTATATCATATCATATCATATTATTTTGATGTGATGTCCAAAATAATTTTTAAAAAATAAAAAAAATTCATTTTGATGCATTTCTAAATGAAAAGCAGTTTGAACCGTCACCGCTACTACAATCCTAAATAGACCCTAAATCCTCATTACTGTAAAGTTATTTGTTAATTATTTTCTAATCTTATTCTCATTGATGGATTTATATTATTATCGAAGCTCAAATCTATCTAAGACGTGATTTTGTAGGAGTATTTAAGTAATAATATTTGGTTTTAAAGAAGCAAACTCAGTAGTGGATTGTTTAGTTAATTTTGGTTTGATAAAATATCTATTATTTACTTATATATAGGTTTGTCTTCAATCTTATATTATGATTGGATCCATATTTCCTAGATTAATTTAATTTTTGTGCTTGATTTTCAAAATAATAATAATAATCATATTTACTTTTAGTTTGGGCAATTGGAATCCAAACAAGATAGAGGCGGGGGAAATTTTTGGACTTCGAAGCTCGTTTCCAATTATTTTGGATTAGATCTATTTACTTGGACTTTTTTGGATTTAAGCAAGACCCAACTCGAGAAGGATATTTGGATCGAACATTAACCATTTTGCAAATCCCATGAGCTCAAAAAAAGAAAAATCAAAATAAATTATTATCTTTTCTAATAAAACTTATGTAAATTATTACACGAGGTATTTGATACAATATTTATGAATATATCACTATACATTCATTTTGATGAAGGTAAAAAAAAACACTTCTTGTTTGTTTACCTTTAATTTGTAGATAATACCATAATTTGAGATAATTTTACTCTAATGATGGTTTTTTTTTTAAATGACTCATAAACTACACTTTAATGTAGTTTTTGAAATTTAACAAATAGTCACGTTAATTACTTACATAAAGATACTATATTATAGCTACTTCAAGTAACTATTGAGGAGGCATCATTTGATTCTGTCAACGCAAACAAAACTCCATATAAGCTCAAAGGGTGAAACACAAACAAACAGGATGCACCAAGTATATATAACACACTCTTGTCAATTCTGAAAACATGTTGAAATGGTCAAATATGTTTTCACAGTCTTGTCAATTATGAAAACGATGTTTCGTTCATGTTGGACATGCATGTTTATGATCGTTGGACCCCGTCAAGCAAATAATATTGCAAGTGGGCTTACGTGCAAACATATACATATATAACTTAGTCGAGGCTTAGGTTATGCTTAATTAAGGGTAAGGTTGTGGTGGTGGTAATATATATTAGAAAATAATATAAATTATATCTTGAAATTTTATTTAATAGTTTAAATTTTTAGTTTAATTTGAATGATGGCGAGATTTAATTTAATTTGAAAGAATATTATGAGTTATGAGATTTAGACTATATATTGACTGTTTGATAATGAAGGAAGTGGTACTATATTAAAAAAAATACTTGAAATTAAAAATTTTGAATTGTTAAATGTTTGAGAATAATATAAATCATATCCTGAGACTTTATCTAACAGTGTAAGTTTTTGGATTGAGATGGTTCTTTGACATGGTATCAGAGTCTTGATGACCAAGTAGTCACGGGTTCGAATCTCATCATCCTTATTTATTTGATAAAAATTAAGCACAAAGTAATGTGGATCTATACAAATTTCAAGCCCAATAGCTTTTATTTGAGGGGGGTGTTAGAGAATAATATAAATCATATCTTGAGACCTTTCCTAATAGTTTAGGCTTTTTTTTTTTATTAAATGAGATATAAGAATATGATTTATTAATTTCTTTTACAGTATAAAGTAAAAATTATTTTTTCCATTCAGTTCATGTCTCTCATGGGCATTGGAATCACGTAGAATCTGAAATAATGATATGAATAAAAACAAAGTAAGTTTCAAAATGAGCAAAACAAAAGTGGGTTTTGAAAGGGCAAAAAATTGTCAATAATTTTGGTTTACAGGTAGAGCACTGGATTGGCTATATTTGGAGACAACTTATAGGCCCAAAACCTCACCTGGATCCTCCCCAAGATTAAAATCTAGGTACTTTGAATATAGAGTGATCCTTCAGCTTCCTTTAATTTTTATGTTTGCTTTTTTACCATGGAAATTTAGCTGAAAAAAGATTTTCCAATATCATTTTGGAGGACACAGGAAATAAAATCTATTTATGCGCTCCTTTTTAAACTAAAATCTATTGCCGAATATATAAGATTCGATAGTAAATATATTTTTAAATTAATTTGTATGTTAATCAAGATTAAGTTCATTTCTATATGATTTATGATGATAAAGGACATGTTATATATGAATAAATTAAGTATTTTATGAATAAATTAAGGACATGCTATATATAAATAAATTAAGTAAAACAAAAATGAATAAATTAAGTATTTTACAAGTTTTTCCATAATTAGAAAGAAATTTTATTTGTAATTAAGGGTTTTAATTTACAACAATCATGTTATTCTTCATTCCAGTCAGCATCACAAAACCTTTGAAATTAACAATAGAAAAACCAATTACAAAGAAACAAAACAAACACAAAAACAACACGTTTTTCTTAAAAAGTACCCTTGATTTTAGAAAAATAAGGAAATAAGAAGAATCTTGATTGTGGATCAAGCTAAACAGAAGGAGACATCCATGTGTTACAGACAATAGAGTCAAAAACCTAAAATTTATCTTTTTCCAGATATACTGTTAATTTGTAAGATGTAGAATCCAAGCTTCTGTACTGTAAATAAATGCACACTCCTTTGCTTGAAACATACACAAACATGGAAAACACAATGCCTTTTGTGTCTCTTTCCCTCGTTTTCACCATCATCTCTTTTCCACTGCCTTCAAGCACTGCCATTTCTTCAACTCATTTGCATCAATGGAAAGTGCAATGATGACCCTCATGTTGGGACTCACACTTGCACTGGAGAAAGACCTTCACCTCCTTCAAACATCGACTGCAAACCCTCCGGAACCCTTAGATGCGAAGGGAAATCTTTTCCCCGGTTCACATGTTCCCCTCCAGTCACATCTTTTACTAAAGCTAGCCTAACACTCAATGACTTTAGCGAAGGAGAGGAAGTTGGAGCCCCATCGGAGTGTGACGAGAACTTTCATGAGAAGACGGAGCGCGTGGTGGCGCTGTCCACCGGCTGGTATGCTGGAGGATCAAGATGTGGAAAGATGATAAAGATTACAGCACGAAATGGAAGGAGCGTGCTAGCTAAGGTGGTGGATGAGTGTGACTCGAAGAATGGGTGCGACAGCGAACATGCTGGCTTGCCACCTTGTAGGAACAATATTGTCGATGGGTCTGATGCGGTTTGGGAAGCTTTGCAACTGAACAAAGATTTGGGTGTTGTGGATGTCACTTGGTCGTTGGCTTAGGTACGCTAGCCTGGGCTGATTAATTGAATGAAGAACTTAGGTATCGTTTCGTCATGAAGTGATCAACTAGTAATTCATTTCCTAATTTCGTTGATTTCTTTTTTTCTTTTTTCCCTCCCCAGGTCATTATGCCCAAATTGTTGTACGAGATTTTGTTTTTTGTTTTTTTAATTAAGCTAGTATTCCATATTATTGATGAATCTCATAGAACTTGTGCAGCTTAAAGTAACCAGACTAGGAGTCAAAAGAAATAAGGAGACAGAAAATCACGAAAAAAAATCAAACACAAACCCTGACTGTACTGTTATTTTTTAATTGAATTATTCTTCTAATAACTTTCTCAAAATAATAATAATAATAATCACAAGAGTTTAAATAGATCTCTCACCAACCTCAACTAGAAAGGAAATGAAAATATGAAGAAGATAATAAAAATAAAAAAAAGGCCAAAACTCAAAACGAAATAGGAAAGTATTAAAACTATAAAAAAAGTAATTTCTAGGTCTAATATGAGGGCATTCTCAATCTTAGTATAAATTGATAAAAAGACATGTAAAACCTCTTGTATAATCTAAAATTATTATTGTTTTTATCGTATATCATTTGATGATTCCAAACCTCTCTTGGGTTTAAACATGAAAACATATGTTGTGTCTTTCATGTGTTCTAGTTGTAATAAATCCTATTTAGAATTTTCAAAACCTCATGCTTCAAGAACCATCTCAATTAAAAAAAAATTATGTTATTTAATAAAATTTAATATTACTTTTTAATACAATTTCAATTAAAAGTTATTTAGATTTGAAACAAGAATAAATTTATCATTACTTTATATTTAATTCTTAACTTTTAAAAACATTATTTGACCAGGTCTAAAAATAAATTATATACGCCCTAAACTTGATCCCAGCACAAACCCCATGCATGATCCATTGCTTATTTCTTGACTCTTTTTTTTACTCTCAAATTTACTTTTAAAAATGTTAAAGAATCAATTTAACTTAAAAGCTTAAGCAGGTTATGTTACAAGAAATGATTTATTTTATTCTCTAACACACACTCTCAAATGAAAGTTTTTTGGGCTTGAAACTTGCATAATTCACACTACCTTGTGCTTAATTTTTATCAAATAAATTGGGATAGTGAGATTCGAACTCGTGACATCACTAAGACTCTGATATCATATCAAATAACTAATTCAACTCAAAAACTTAAATTATTATGTGAGGTCCCAAAATATAATTTATATTATTCTCTAAAAAAAAACTTTTGAAAACTATTTTTTTAATTTTCAAAAGTTCTCAAAATTTGTTGCCAAATTTATTTCAACAAAAACAAAAAATATAAGCAAACAAGTCGTCATATCTTGATAGAAACAAAAATAGAGAAAAAAAACAAAATACCAAACAACTTGTATAGTAATTATAAATTTGTATTGTAATACGAGCAAGGAAGCTTAATTTGTGTGGTATTTAATTATTTTTGATATCACATTCCAACGCTCATTTCATACCTAGTACTAATTAAGTAACAAATTAGGTATTAATCTTGTTACTATGTAATGTTGGTATTGCAAACCTCTAATTCTCTCTCTTTTTTTTATTTTCATAATCCCCTCTATTATTATTAATATTATGCACCTTTCTATTTTTAAATTTGGAAAGCAAACATGGTTTAGGTTATTGTTTATCTATGTCACCATCTAACAAACAGAGTGTTTTAGTTAAAATCATGGTACAAAGAGATTGCGGTATGTAGCGCATAAAAAACTTCTGGAGATGGAAGAAATGTACTAAAAAGTGCTGAAAAAAGTCTTTATTGAAGAAGATACTAAAACACAAGAAGGGGACTCGCAAAACGATTCAATCATTGAAAGATTTTATCGATGAAGTCTCTTTTTATTTTTTTGTCCCAATTTACATGATGGGACTTCTTTGTAGCATTGGAGTATCAAGGAGTTAATTATTCTTTTTCACAACTAAGCACATAATGGCAAAAATACATGTGAAATTAAATGTTAGATGCCAATTATTTCCTTTTTCTTATTTTTATAATTTTAGAATGTCTTGATATTATTTAAGAGTTCTGTTCAAATTCAGATATCGAGAATTGATGAAGTTGTAAAAAATTATAATAAATTTGGGCTTTTCACAACTATGTCTTAGACTGTGGTATCTAGGCTTGGTCATTTCCAGCTCTCTTATAAAAAAAGTCGCATATTAAAATAGAAAACTCTATGATACTTAAGATAGTAAATTGTAGGAGAGAAAAAATATATAACCAAGAAAGAAAAAGCTTACAAGAGTTTACGTTTGAATATTATTTATGTTTGTATTTTGTTACCTGGTGACCTGAGGTGTTTATCTACCCCAATCACATGAAATTACCACATGAAATGTGAAGTTACAGACATCGTGTGGAGTAATTATGAAAAACAATTATTTACACCACATAGGTAAAGTTATGTACGTGTCATACTAAAAGGTTAGGTGTCATGACCATTGGTGAAAAAGGTTGGTGCTTGTAAGTGATTAGCAAGAACAATTGGCATTGTACTAACAAGGCATGCATTGTACTTATATAGCTATTAGTAAGAAAGTCAGGTGCCCATACTAACCTCTAAAAGGTTAAAACACTACATTATTGTGTGTGCCGACGTGGGCTACCAATACATTTACATAGGTTTGGGATTCGATCCATGGTAATTTGTTCTTGGGATAAAGCCTGATACTTAGTGGATAAGGTGGTCTGCTTGGGCGAAGGCCAATTAATGAATAGGGGTTGTCCAAATAGACAATCAAGTTGTCCATTTCATATAGAGAAATGGAGATTTTATTTTAGAGATGTGAAGATGAGTAATACCATGAAGAAAAACGTATGAAGATTACTTTCATGACCAGTTTTATAAGGGGTCTGTATGAGATGAGTTTGCTTTCCTTGAATCAATGCATTGATGTGATAAGTGTGAATAGAAAAATGTCGTGATCAAATTTTAATTCCTAGTCTTTGGCCTTTCTAAGAAAGAAAAAACAAGTTTCAAACCATTGGTTTTTGAAATATTACTTTCATGACCAGTTTTGTAAGGAGTAATCATGTCAATAAAAAGAGTTCCAAGAATAACAATATGATTAATATCATTAATAACAACAAAGAAAGTTTTTAGATAAAACTCATTATTAAAAACTAATGCTTGAGTTTTGTATTCAATAATTAATTTAGTATTATTTGTTGTAGAAAGTTTTCCAGGAGTGTTTTGTAAAAATCATTTTGGAACTATTTCTTATTTAATACAATTCAAATATGCACCTATATCAAACAAGGCAATGGTGTCTATTTGAAAATCATTTGAAAAGATTAATGTAATTTTTATAATGTACTTTTTTAAAGTTAATTTGAGTTAAAACATGTAGAAAATCTTCATGAATGTGCTCAATATTTGATAATGCATGATCCAATGCATTATTCTCTAGGGTTTGATCTTCTGAATCTGGTTCAAATCAAACTGGCTTTCTA
>Ga0307514_10002195_pt1 | contig 20951 bp, 10 predicted proteins | sample 16_EM_MG_FD_203088 | JGI IMG/M metagenome (GOLD analysis project Ga0307514, IMG submission 203088) | Populus trichocarpa ectomycorrhiza microbial communities from riparian zone in the Pacific Northwest, United States - 16_EM | ecosystem: Host-associated > Plants > Roots > Unclassified | place...
GTCTGCCTCAGGCAGAACGTTTAAGGGGTGATAATATCTTCCTTTTTACGTAACCAATCCCGAGCCATAGAATCTCTGTTGACCAGTTAGGGTTCCTAGTGACCATAATACTAGGTGGCGACTCCTCTAACAAGACTTTTTCCCCTTAAAGAACCAGATGCCAGAAATCTGTTCTTTTTCCATAATCTAGAAAATATTTTGTGGGCCGCCGCGATGTCGGGTGCGACAACAATCATTTTAACTCATGCCATAATTCATACATGTTAGAGAAATAAATATTGTGTTGAATGTAATGAAAAAATGCTCCTTTATTGAAGAGTAATTATATACATAATAGGTATACAATCCACAAACTATTAAAAAATAAATTAAAATAACCATAAGTTATAAGCATTATTTGTAAAAAAGATTCAAAATAACTATTTTTTATTAAAAAATTTAGTATACAATCCACAAACTAAAGTTAAGATTTTTTTTATTAAATCAAAGTTTTGAATCCAATTTATAACAAAAAAATATTAAATCAAAAGCTATTTTAACTAACATACTTCAAAAAAACAATTTAAAATCAAAAGTGAAAATTATATTAAATCAATTTACAAAGTTGTATCTCTCTCTTTTCTTGGAGTTATGAGGTTCGGTTAAATGGAGAAAGGGTTGTTTCTGGTTTTGAGATTGAGAGATGGGGTCTTGGAAAGTGGCATGGCTGGTGGTTGTATAGATAATATCATGAAGCTTAATCATTAAACAACTTAATGTTGAAGGATATAAATAAAAAAAAAATTAAGTCAACCCATAACTATGAAAATCATGAAATCTTTGAACCGAGTTCAATCAAGAAATTTAATTCCCAAACAATTTAATTTTAAGAGATGAAATCGTGAAAAGAAAATATTAATTTAGAAAACTTGCTAAAAAAAGAGAGATAACAATAAAAAAAATGAGGATCAAATTTGATGGAAAAACATCTAATGGAGAATGAAATTGTAAAAAACAATGATCAGGATAACCAATAGAAAGGAAATGAAAAAAAAAATGTATGAAAATCAATTTTTAATAAATCAAATGTTAAAGGATGAAATTGAAATAATTCAATTTTAAAAAAGATAAAGAAAAAAAATCAATTTGTGTTAACTTTTTAAATTGGTAACTCTAATCCTGAACCCGAGATTAACCCTATAGATAGGAAAAAAAAATAGTTAACCCAGATTAATCCGTAAACCCCTTTATCATTGGCACAAGATTGGGATAACCCAATAGAAAAAAAAGGAAAAAAGGTAGGAAGCCAATTTCAAATAAATTAAATATTGAAGGATGAAATTGAAATAAATCAATTTAAAAAAAGAATAAAAAAAATAAAAGTCAGCCCATGTCAAACTTTGAAACTGGTGATTTTGGACATGAACTCGAGACTAATACCATAAAAGGCAACTCATAAAAAAATAAAGCAAATCTCTAAGAAAAAATGATCAAAATATAAAAAAAATAGCTTTCAAAAAGGAAAAAGAAATAAGTCAATTCTGACAAATCTTCTAAACATAGTCTATTATCTAAAACTCACAATCTGTGAAATTCTGAATCAGGTTCAATTAGGAAGCGTAATTCCCAATCAATTTGATTTTGAAGGATAAAATCATAAAAAATCAATTTAAAAAACTTACCAAAAAAATATTAATAAAAAGAATGAGAATCAAATTTGAAAGAATAAAAAAAACATGAATTATTTAAAAAAATTATATAAAAAAATTAGGATAAAAAAGATAATAATAAAAAAATAAATTTATAGGATTTAAAAATAAATTCAACGTTTTTTTTTTTGTGAATTTACAACGGCTATGAATTATATATTTACAAGCCGAGATAGAGATTAAGGGTTTTCAAGGTGAATATTGGTAAGACCGATATAATTTTGTATGCATACCAATCCGATTTAGAATAAAAGAAAAGACAAATTTTGCCCATTTATGTGTTAAAACAACGTTTACGAAATCTTTTGAGCTATCTCGGCTTGAGCTATATGTAAAAAGCAGAATTCCAGAATCTAAAACAACGTTAAATAAAGTCCATTTATACTAAAAACAACGAGTTTCATCATTAAAAAGTAGTCACTCGTTAACTTTCTTTTTCATTCATAGTTTTTTAATGAATTTCTTTTTTTTTTCAAATTCAGGGACTAAAATATAAGTAAAATAAAATTTTGTATAGAAAAGTTTCATTTCAAAACTAAAAGCACCAAAAAGAAAATTTGTCAAAATCTTGGAACTGAACTCCTCTTTTTTATGATGTGATAATCTTGGGACTATATATCTCATAATGAATTTGGTTTTTCCTGCTTGGATGAAGCACGTTGAAATCGACCTCTACTTTGTCTGATATGGTAACCTGCAAAGAGCTCCAAGTTCAGTTCATAGCCTCTGATGATCAAATCCAATATGCTCACCAAACCTCTTTTGTTTACATGTGTTGCATTCCTTCATTCTAATAGAGAGATTCTAATAGAGATATTATTTTTAAAATTTTTTTTTATTTTAAAATATATTAAAATAATATATTTTTTATATTTTAAAAAATTTATTTTTAACTTTAGCATATTAAAATGATAAAAAAATACACATAAAAAAAAATAATTTGTAACAAAAAAAAAAACTTTCAAAACTATGCAAAAATGCACTTAAAATGCAGGGCAAACACCCCCTAAATGTAGTGCATTTTCCATAGTCAACTTGTATTGAGGTGCATGGAGCCCACATGACCGGCTACCTTAGTTTTCTCATTTATTAAGTTGTGTGTAAGTTAACATACATTATTCCAATTACATGTCATTATATATATAGCAATAATGTTTTAACAAATATTAACAATTGTTTTTCATAATGTTATTTCTTTAAAAATATATTAAAATAATATATTATTATTATTTTTAAATTTTATTTTTAATATCAACATATTAAAATGATTTTAAAAAATCAATTTGAAAAAAAAAATCAATTTTTTTTAGTTATGTAACAAACATACTAGCTTATTTTTATTTTTTAAATGATTTTATTTTATCTAAGAAACTTAACTGCCTCATTGTCGTATGCGTTATTAATACCAAAATTTAAACATAGAAATCATATTTTTTGTTAGAATTAATATATAACTGTATAAGAACATAAATTTTGTGTTCAAATACTTAATTCAAGTAAAATATCTTTAAAATTTTATTAACATATTTTTTATTTTTATTTTTTACACGAAACTAATCATAGGAATTGTAATAACCTTTTTTCACAAAAATATAATTATTACTACTTTTATATATTCAACTTATCTCTAATTAAGAAAAAAACTGAAACAGTAATATGTAATTTCTACAAAATATTTAATTCTATTTTTTTTATTTTTTCCTATTTATAATCATATAAGTTGTTTTTATGAGAGTGAAGAGTTTAAAAAATATAATATTGTTCTCTGATCATATGGCCGCAGATGGGGCAGCAAAACAACTTCGTACAAAAATTAGAATTTGTACATCATATGTTTCATATTAACAATTGTTCGCATTCCTTCAAAGATGAGAGCAGCTTCTGGTACAAGTACAGGGAGGAACAAATAATAAAAGCACAAATGATCCACTTGTTTATTAAATGAGTTGAAACTCTATTTGAAACCGGACAACAAATAACCTCGACCCTTACTTGCTAACTATAATAGCATGTTTACTCTCTAGTCTCTAACTAGTTTCGTTGCTCGCGATCCGCTGCAAGTACGAACTTGAGAACATTTTTTAAAAATAGTAAACGTAAACCCATAACATATAAAGTTGATCTTGAAAATTGATAGGACTAATGCGAACCATGTGACGATGATGGTCAAACTCTATCTATATAAAAAAAGATAGGTCATGAAGAACTCATTGACAATGTCAGTAAACTTTGGTCAACGATCTTACCCTGAAATCGCTAAGTGGATTGCTTGTCCAGGTCAAGGTTCAAATTAAAGCGATTAATACTTGCTAAAATTAATCTAATCGATTTGGCAGATACAAAGGCAACACTAACTATCGGAAAAGGGTAAATGTCAAATGTGTGATCCGAATCATAGAGAAAAGACCACAACGCGTTCACTCGGTTAGGCAACTATCCATTTCCTTTCCCTTCCCTTATTCTATCTTAGCTTGAGCCTTTTTTGTGCTTGGATCAAACAAAATTCAATACTAAATTAAAGATAATAAGGGGCTAACTTGAAAGAAGAGGCCTTTCCTCGGGTGGGATGAGATTTGGGGTGAAGAGTTGGTGTCAAATTAGGAATTAAATTTAACATGTGGAATGAAATTTAGGACTTAATTGAAGAGTTATTATTGAATAAGGAACTAAAGTGAGCTAAAAGGGAAAGAAATGTTGATGCAAGCAAAGCACACGCCAGCATGGAAGAAAAGCTATTGAATTCGAGCGACGCATATTTGGTCTCCTACTCCCTTTAAAGGTTATTGATTCCATTCTGTTCCACCTGAAATAGATAGTATATCTTGTATCATTTTAAAAAACAGAAAAAAATGAGACATATTTCATCTCACTTAAAATCTTGGCTCATTCTGAATTTCTTGCCAAAATTCTAGATGAGTTGTTTCGAGTTTTTTCCATCTATTCTGTTCCATATATTTTTTTAATGAACTTATAATTGGTGTCGTTTTGAGTTAGGGATAAAAATCCATAATTCTCAAAACACGTAGCCATGCACAGATCTTCATCTCTCTTTAATTTTCTGTTACCCATTTTCTGTATTCCCATCTTCCTTTCATCGAATCCAATTCATAACTAATTTGGGTTGCTTTTGTGGCACACTACTAGAATTAACAGTTTTATCGATGAAATTTTATGTCGGCATTTACACTAAAAACCCATTGATAAAACATTTACCAATAATTTTACGAACAGAAACCATTTGTCAGTAATCTATTCATCGTTAAAAAAACCCGATGGTTTTATAGATAGAAAATACGTGCAAAAAAAATCATCCATTTATTGTAATTTTGTTCCAACCCTCTGTAAAATACCAATGAAAATAATTTGGTCATTGATGTAATAGTGTTGTGATGGTATATGAAGTAAATTATTCCTCTCGCCTCTGGAATATACCGACGGATTGTGTCTATCGATATATCCGTCTGTAATAACTAAAAAAAATTTAAAATCTTTTGAACAAAAAAACAAAATAATTAAAAAAAATAAAATTGTATAAAATCAAAATATGTAAAAATAAGCTTGAATAATATAAAATCCAAATATTCATTACAAATTTATGTGTTCAAATAAAAATTAAACTATAACAATGGCGGCGCTGGAGGAGAAGGAGGAGGAGGCTGGTCGTTCCCGGGACCATATGACCAAAAAGAAAGGGCACACGTACCACCCATTTGTGATCTCATGTCCATGACCATTTGGCGGAGTTGTTCATAATCCGCCGAGAGTTGCTCATATTTTTGGTAAGATAAGTTGTATATTGTTGCAAGGCCATGAACTTGTGAGACTGAGTGCTCGATACCGATTAGGAGTTCCAACGGTCGAGACACTACGAACAGCCCATAAGTTCTCGACCGTAGTATTGGAGATTCCGTACACTCGATTTCTATCGGGTCCACTAGATGATTTTGCCTCCATCAACAAATCTGAATCAAAATTCGGGTGGGTCAAAGGATTGCCCCCGTATCTCTCCTACAACCGGCTGTTATATGTCTCCTTGAAATAAAAACTAAAATCATCAAATTCAATTTAAGAAAATAATAACTAACAAAAGAAAATGGTTGAACGAACATACCATAAAATTTTGAGCGTGGTTGTCGATGAACTGTTGCACCCCCTTACTTCGCACATGCATCTCTGTAAAAAGCTCTATTGGGCTTGGCTCATGCCCAAGAGTCGTAGCCTGCAAGAAAAAAAAATGTTACAAGTTAAATATATCTATAAATAACAACAAATTAATTAAAGATATATGTGATTAAAAATAATCTTACCATCCGATTCGCATGCGAAATGAAAGAAACAGAGTCGTCGGTGTGCATGGTAATCGAGCTGTGAATTTACCGGCTCTGGTTCCCCGCACTAAGCTGCGAGCATTGTATGAAATGCTCAGACATCATGTGCTGAATATATTCTGCCCATGTATCCTCTGGGATCTATGGCGGTCAGAAATCCTTCCAAACCGCCACATCATTCCAACCTTTTTTTCCCTGGCATATTTTTTAGCCTTTTGTTTTGTGTCTCATACCAAAAATCACGCAACCTACATGATACAAACATATTCTATGAGTTAATAACAAATGAAAATTTAATATTTAAAATTGAAAACAATTATCATATTGTTTTTGTCGTTACCTAGTTGCAGCGTGATTCTCCTAAACCCTCATCGCAACATTCTCATTTTCTTTATCCCATTCAAATTTACCCTTGCATTAACAATTTATGAAAAATAATGGAATTTTAAGTTAACACTAACCTCAAATCTTCTAAAATCATGCATCGATATAAGGTTTCCAATCAGGATATCTGGAAATCTGGCTCCATTGAAACAATGGAATTTCCATCAATAATTTAAACGTCGATGTTATTACTCAGACGACCTCAATGTTTGTGAACCTGAAAATCAATAAAATTAATGAAATATTAGTTATTCATAAATTGTTAAAAACAAACCAACTCAAATCAAAACAAATTTACATTGAAAAGTTGTCCTTCCAATGTGCCTCGTACTTGTAGAGACTTGACCCTGTTTTGAAGGGACACCGCCTCTACATTGTGGAACTACGATGGAAGAGGCAGCGTAGTGAGTTGACGCAGGTGCCTCTTCTTGGTCGGCACTTAACGACACGTTATCATCGCTGCTAGAAGAACTAGCTGCGTTCATGTGCTCACGATGTGCAAATGATTTTGTTCTACGTATTTACACAAATTTGATGAATAATCACATAATCAAATTTGATTTTTTAAAATCAAATTCGGCAGCACCTCCCCTATATTGGAGACCACCCAAAAGGTTCAAACCTGCAAATATTCATAATATATGTCACATACCAGTTGATTTTATTTTATTTCTACTAGAAATTTTGGATTATTCAATGTCATCTCATTTTCGACGTGATAATATAATGTTTCTAATCCTAAAATAGAGAAAAACAAATCTTATAAATAAGCTAACATCTATACAAATTTAACAATAAAATAGAGAAAAAAATAAATTTTATTCAATTAATAGTTATACAACAAATTTAACAATAACAATTAAAATTCAACAAAATCAAACATTAAAGCAATATAGACAATAAATTGAGACAAAAAAATAACATTTAATCCTATACATTCAATTAACATTTATACTACAAATTTAACAATAACAATTAAAAAAAAAACAATAAATCATTATTGCAATAAAAACAATAAAATAGGCAACAAATTAATGCAAAAACAACTATAGGCTTTAGGAATGAAAAATGCTTACCTTAATGGTGTGTTTCCTTTTAAACTTTGTCTATGTACAATACAAAAACAAAATATATATATATTGTGAATAAACCAAAAAAAAGAGAGAAGAAAATAAATAAATTGAATCACAATACATACCTTTTAAACTCTAAAGATAAAGATAGAACTAAAGAATAAAGAAAAATTGCTAATATAGAGAGGAAAAAATGAGAGAGAATTTGAAGTTTGTGATCGAGGGGAAAAAATGAACTAAAGGCGTTCTCACTGGGTTTTATACTATATTTTTACCGACGGAATAATCGATGGAATATTAAATAATATTATTTTTAATTAATCTGTTGATGATTCCCTAGGTAAATTCACCTTGAATTTTATATTTTGCACTAAAATTTTCAAAAAAAAAAACCCTCAAGAACTTTCACAGTCCATCAGTAATCCCCTCACTAATGTGAAATAGTACACACGGTCTGAGATGCATTAATTACCCGCACTTTGGATTATGCAGTTCATCGGTAATTCCATCATTAACCTGCAACTGACTCAAGTGACTTTAATTGACATCACCGACATGTGATGTAAACAACTCCCTTTGCCTCTGGAATACACCAACGGACACAAATCGTCGGTGTTTCCATCAATGATGTGGGAACAGTTCCCTTCCCCTCAGAAATACACCGGCAGACACAAACCGTCGGTGTTTCCGTCGGTGATTTTCACAGTAAATGACAATTTGTGTTTGTATTCCTTGTCTATCCTCCCTCAAAATACTTAAATTAAAAGCCGCATGCACAACACAATAACACCAGTTCACATAACAATTATAAAATAAATATTTCTTTTTTATAATTTCATCCATAAATATTACATTAGAAAAAATTGCATTGCACTTTTGTGTTCTAATAGTCTTTCTTCTTCTTCAATTGAATCGGCATCAACTCCATCACAATCTTTAACTTGATAACATTTTTATCATCATTTTCATCGACTTGTGCTTGTCAGCTAGAGTTCAAAACAACATTCAACTCCTCAACGTCAACATTAATAAGACTATTATCAAAGACGTAAAAATTTAAATTTTCTTCTAAGTCAATTGATGGAGCAACTCGATATGGTTTAACCAACTCACTAACTTTAAAGACATCATCTCCCACACTTGTGTCTTCGTTCTCATCCTGAACAACCTTGTCATGACCCATCGGTTTTGTTTTTAAATAACCAATCAACTCTTGAACGATCCTTTCTAAAGAAAGGGGTGTATGTGTAATAAATTTGCTAGTATTGCTTGGCGAAAACAAAGACATCGTTTACGTTGCAAAGTCTAGCTTTTAAGTTAATTTCGACAAGACTATATAGTATGGTAAATGTATGGGTAGATGCTCCATCGAGTAAAAAAACAATGGAGGAAATACCATCTCTAGTTTGCATATTGTCTCGACGATGTTCGTTTCAAGTCTTTCAATGTGATGTGTTTACAACTTGCTAGAGCATATATCTCTAAAGAAATAATAGATCTTCATGAGTGCATCCCATATCCCCTTTGACAATAAATCACGATAAACTAATGGAATGAGTGTTTGCATAAACACATGGCAATCATGACTCTTCATTCCATATAATCTGCATTCCTCCAATTAACTAACCTTGATATGTTCGAGGCATGTCCATCGGGAAAACGCAGACTCTTAAGATATTGGTAGATTAGTAGTTGTGCATTCTTCTCTAAGGCAAAGCTTGCTTTGGGATTTGCAACCCGTGACCCATCAAAAACCAACTCCATAATTTTATGGTGAAAAAACAACGTTATATCCATTCTAGCCTTGACGTTGTCCTTTGTCTTCCCCTTCACGTCCATGACTATGTTGAAAATGTTCTCAAACACATTCTTTTCTATGTTCATGACGTCAAGGTTATGGCGGAAGAGATTGGTCTTCCAATAAGGAAGCTCCCAGAAAATACTTCGTTTTACCCAGTTATGGATCAAACCAAAACCAGGAAACTTCTGCTTACTGGATTGGAAACCAAACACAATGTCACTGTACTCTCATACCACGTCATGCAATTCTTCACCTGAAAAACATGGGAATACAACATCTTTTTCAACTCTACTAACAAAAAAACCTTTTTTGTTCTTTCTGTATTTGTGATCTGTTGACAAGAAACATCGGTGACAGTAAAAAAAAGATGTTGTAACCCTGTTTGTTAATGTGAATGCCTTGTTGTTTTCCATACAGTATAGACATACTAGTTTTTCACGCGTGCTCCAACTATAAATCATTTCATAAGACTCCATTATGTATTGGTTTGTGTTGGGCTTACTAGCATTATCCATTTCTGGATTTCATGCTAGTTTATCAACAGGCCGATAATAATAATAATATTTTTTATGTTCCGGATTTATACTTTTCTATACTATTGATATTTATAGTATAGAAGAGAAATAGATATTTTAAAAAAAAATCAATTTTATAAGAAATGATAATATTATTTTAAAAAATCCCCTCTTTCATATTTATCTCTTATTATGATTACAGATTCAACATCATAGAATTTCTTATTTAAGACTCAAAATTTAGATAAGAAAATTGGTTTGAAATAAATTAATTTTGAAACCAACAAAATAAATTTATAAACTAACCAAAGCAATTAAATAAAACCACATGAATATGCTGCCAAAAAAAAGGGGCACTATTAGCTCCTACAAGCAAGACCTACTATTGATTTTTATAATAATCCAGTTTAATCTTTACACTATAGATTTGGAATGAAATTTGCAAATCAATTAAAAAAATTAAATTCTTATAAATATATGAATTGAAATACGAATGAATTGTTTAAAATTTGATTAAAAATAATTATTTTAATTACTTTTTAAGAAAAACTTATAAAAATAGAAAATAATGTTTTTTTAATTAGGAATAAATTAAATTCTTATATTTTAATGACAATTAGGACTATTTGGGTTGAAATTGTTTAATGTGGTATAAATGAGTTAATTAATATTGGTTTTGTGGGTTAAATGAGGAAATTAAATTCTCATCTTAGAGAGTAATTGAATTTGATTGTTATTGTCATAACCTAATTTTTTATTTTTTATTTTTTATTTTTTTCATAAAAAAATAATAGAAAAAAATAATAAAATAAGTGATGATAAAAAAATGAATGAAATAAAAAAAAGAAAAAGAGAAAAAAAGAATGAAATGAAAAAATAAAATGAATGAAGAATAAATTGAAATTTGGGTCAAGACAATATAGAATTGATAAGTTTGGAGACTTAATTGAACTTGAAATTAGTTTAATTAATGAAATCAGGGGCTTAATTAAAGAAATATCAAAGTTTAGGGCTGATTCGGGTTAAAATTGCAAGAAATTAAAATCCGAGGGTCATTTTGTGAATGATGCCGAAATGAAGGGGTCCAATTACAGTTTACCCAGAGGCTTGATTACAAAATCGCCTGACTTCAGTGACCAAACTGGAGATGGCCATTCCCATCCCATAAACGGTGTTGTTTCAAGATGCTCTATTCATCTTCTTCATCTCACCAGGAAGGAAAACAAAAAAAAGGGACGCCAGCTACCCACGCCCCCACGATCGCCATTACTCCAGCATTGGCAACGGTCGGTGGCCTCATTATAGAGAGACACAAACACACACCAGAACAAACAAACATAAACAAAGGTTGCACCTAGAGAAAGCAAAAGAAAAGAAAGAACCAGAGGAAAAGAAAACGATAGGAGGAACAGAGGGGTCCAAAGCAGGCCATCGCCTTCGTCCAACTTCGAAGTAAGTTTCTCCAGCTTTGCAAGATAGTTTACCAACACTGTGCACTTGCAAATATAATTTACCTCGTGGTTGTACCAAGCGTGCGTGAATAATTAACGCACGTTTGCGGGTAGAAATCGGCTGGGTCCAGCCCAGCCTTATGGGCTGGGTCAGACCAGCTCTCCCAAAAAAGAAGAAGTATAAAGCAGGAAAAAAAACTGGGTTAGGACTCAGGCCTAGCTAGTCATATCCCCTTCATTTGAATTTTTTTTTATTTTAATATTTGTCCAAACAAGGCTCTTTTTAATATCAGAAAATTCCAAAAAATAATTGTGGATCCTTTTGAATTTATTTGTAGATTCCTTGCATTATTTTAAGATATTTCACTGTATATTTGATTTGTAAATTTTTACTGTGAAATGCAAATCCAGTATTCGATACATTTTTTTCCCTTTTAAAAAAAGATAAAAAAATATGTGTGCTTTACTTTAGATTCATTTTATTGGTTTATTCAATAACACTAGAATTAGAAATAACATACGTTTTTTTTTATATATGTAATATTTACTACCGCCAGAGTTAGAAATATCAGTAGCTGAATATTCGTTGACGCCAGTGTCAGGAATATTATAGGCAGACCATTAAAGATAAAAAAAACGCTAGAAATTTAAGATAAAAACACAACAAACCCTTAACAATTTAAAACAAAACTACCAATGTAGCCTACCTCATGTAGGACACTTAAGGAGTGATAATATATAATTTTTTTGGTAACTAGTCCTGTATCATTGAATCTCTACTGACTAATTAGGGTTTCGAGTGATCATAATGCTAGGTGACGACTCCTTAAATAGGACCATTCTCCATCAAAGAATAAGATGCTAGAATTTTTTTTTTTTCATTGTTGATTTTTAAAGGCTGCCACGATATCGGGTGTGATAGTTATGAAAATGATGAGATTGTGTTTTAGTTATGGGGGTGATTCATGTGAGATAATATGCTAAAATATTAAGTTTTGCTTAGAAATGTGGGAAGGTGAAACTATGGATATGATAAATTATGTAAATGTTAAGTCTTAAGAGATATGGTGAGGTCAGAAATAGTTTTTGCGAGTCATAATTGAAATGGTTAAATGGTAAAATAGAAAATATATCTATGAGAATGGATGATGTTAGTAAGAAAGGAAATTGTATAAGAACTATGAATTAGTAACTGGAGAGTCAGGCATATGCCTTGTTACTCATCTTTTAAATTAATAGTATGTTCTTGTTATATATGCTTTGCATATATGGAATGAGTTTTGGAAATGAGGCAGACTGCATTGCTGGTTTTGTCTTAAATTGCTAAATATTTATTAATTTATGCTATGATGATTTTCTTATAAGATTCCTGACTCTGGCGTCAGTGAATATTCGACTACGGATACTTCCAACTCTGGCGTTGGTAAGTATTACGTAACCCAAAACAAAAATAAATGGTATTGCTGACTCTAGCTCTTTAAATAAACCAATAAAAATAAATTTAAATATATGCATGCATATTTTTTATTTTTTATTTATTTTTTGGCTGGGCCCAGTTCAGCCCATATGGGCTGGGCTAGGCCCAGCCAGCCCGGCCACTGGCCCAAGCCAGTGGCCCGGCTGGGCTAAGTCGGATGCACGCGTGAAGCAATTTCACGCGTGCATCAACTGTGCGAAGATAATTAAATTACCTTCGCACAGTTCTTGCAAACTAAACAATTTAAAACGACAGTGAATGGAAGAGAACGGGCTTACCTGCTTCTGGAGATGGCGAGGAGGCTTGCAGCGCAGTGGTTATACTCTCGTCTGCATATGACTTTCCCTTCTGTTTTCCTTTTGCTTCTGTGATGATGAAGGTGCCGGCTTTCTGTTTGGGTTCTTCTTTTTTCTGATTTGCAGGAGGTGATGAAGAAGACGGTGATGTTAACGTTGGTCTTCTGGGTTTTCTGCTTGCGTTTGTCTTTCTTTATGCTCTGTGTACTGGTTGTTTTCTCTATTTTTCTGGGTTTCTTTTTTTTTCTCCTGCTCCTTTTTTCATTCTCTGGTCACTCTCTAAATACTCTGTCTATCCCCTGTTTTTCTTCGTCTTTTCTCTGTTTTTTATTTGTATGTTATGCTTGAATTCTGGGACTAAACCAAAGCTGGGTTTAGCTCTCTGTTTCCTTCTTTTTGTTCACTCTGCCAGTCCCCCCCCGTTCTCGGTCGCTCTCTATCTCTCCTGCCGGTTCCCCCAGATTTGATTAATTAAACTAGTAAAGAGTTTAATTAAATCTTTACATTTCTAATCATGTTGTTCTTAACCTAAATTTTAATTTATTCTTCATTTATTTTATTTTTACTTGTTTTTCATCATTTTTTTATCATTTTTCAGTTAATAAAATAATAATAATAATTAAAATAAAAAGATAAAAAATTGAGTTATGATAGGGACAATAAAAAATTGCACTGAAATATTAGTTGGTTATTTGAATGAAAACTAATTAATTATGTATTAAAATCAGCTGTTTTAATAGGGACTAATTAATTATACATTAAAGTCAACCATTTGTATGAAAAGTAAGTATTTATATGTTTTTAAGTCTTGTATTTTTCGGGTCAGTTTATATGCACTTACAAGAACCAAATAAATTACTGGTTTTTATACTAGGGACTAGGGAGCATGACCCCAAAGAAATATAGCGGTGAGCTTCGAAGCCTAAACTTAAAAGGAGTATACCTCTTAATTTCAAAACCTTTATCACTAGGGAAACCCTTGAAGTTGTTTTTAAATCATTAGCTGGGTAGAGACTAATAATATGTATTAGAGTCGACTGTGTCGACAAAGACTAAAAAGATATTCACGTCAACCGTGTTGGCAGATAACCATTATGATAAATTGAATCCAGCCACTTTGGCAGAGACTAATTGGTGTAATATTAAGTCAATGAGAAGGATAATTATGAAATGTTGAGACTACTAAAATGGCCGAAATCATATTAGAAAGCTCTTATTAACTGTAATGACAGAGTTTCGGGAGTAAATGATTCATTTAAATGGAAATAAACTATTATAGTTGTGTGTGCACCTAAATCATTGTATATTTTTATGTGATTGATTATTATCTATGTTGCTACCCATTTTATAATAAAACAAAAAATAATAAAATAAATACAAGGAAATACACTTGAAGCAAGTCTAAAAAGGAATGTCCAAGCCCAATGATGGAAGACTTAAATCCCAAGTGAAATTGGTAGGCCAAAATAGTAATCCAAGGTTTTAATTGATAAAACTCATTAGTAAAAATGTTTTTTTTAGGTGTTTAAATTCTCAATTGGAATTTTTAATCAAAGGTTTAATCAAAGTAATTAGGGGTTTAATCGCAAGGGAAATCAACTTTTGGATGTCAATTTTTGATGTCATTTGAAAAAATTCAAGTTTAAAAACTATGGGGATCCAATTGACAAGAATTAGGGGCTAAATTGAAGAAATTTAAAAGTTTGAAGGTCAATTAAAGCTTAAATTGCATAAATCCGAGGTCAATGACCAAAATAAAAAAGACGGCCAACATCAGGGTCGACATTTGAATTTGACAGGAATGCAATTGAATTGATTCTTAAAATCAAAATTGTAATTGAGGACTTGATTAAATAAATAAAAAATTAAGGATTGATTTGGAATTTGACACTTCTTTGGCGCCATTTTCATTTAAATGAAACAACACATTTTGTTCAAAACGACATCGTTTCATACACTGTTTCTTAAAAAAAGATGCAAACGATGCTGTTTTGATGGCATTGTTTGCTACCTTTTTCCTGTGAACACGCAAAGGCAGGGGAAGAAGGTTTTCCATCCCCTTCTTTGCAGTAACTGTTTCCCTCTCCCTAAAACCGAAAACCCACACAACCCACACTCATGGCCTACTAAAATAAAAAAATAGAAAGGACAAGCCTTGCAGGTGGCTGCCCATTAACCGCCTAGCCACCCTATCCATTCTACGTGATTGAGCAGGTTAGGGTAGCTCTCTTCCCTGCCCTTTATAAATACAAGGGGAGGACCAGGAGAAGAAAAAAAGAAGAAAAAAAGAGAGGTGAAAAACAGAAAAGAAAGAAGAGAGAAAAGAACAAAAAAAAGAAACAAAAAAGAAAAGAAAGAAAAACAGGGGAGAACAGAGGAAGGGAAGGAAAGAAGAAAGAAAGAAAAAAAGGGAACAAAAAAAGAAGAACAAAAAGGGAAGGAATACAAAGAAATATAGAGGACAAAGAATAGGAAAAAAAAAACAAAGGAAAAAAAAACATAAAGAAAAAGAAGAAGAACCATCAGTGAAGTGGCTCCTCAATACACAACCACTTTGTTTGGAAGAACCACCAGTGCCACTACTAACACTACCGTGAGCCATCGTTAGGGAAGTTTCCCCTCTCCCTTCTTCCTCCTCCTGCTTCTCCTTTTTCAGCATCATCTCCACTGTTCTACTAGTGAACAATGGAGAGTCCACTGTTTATGGGCCGAACCGGATTTGGTCCAGACCAAAATTCATTAGGCCAGACCCAGCCCAATCCCTTTGAAATAGTCTTGTTGGACCTACATTGGCCTAACACCTGTTTTGGGCCACTATTGGCCCAACTCTTTGGGCCCACTTCGACCCAATTTTTTTTTGGCTAACCTCAGCCCAATCTCTTTTGGGCTAGTCTCGGCCCAACCCACACAACTGGGCTAGGCCCATTCCATTATTATAATATTATATTGTATTGTATTGTATTGTATATTATATTAAAAACAAAAACAAAAAAACTTCCAAATAAATTCCAAAATTCCTTTTAAAAAAATATGTGATTTTCCCAAAAGTTTCTACCAATTTTGATTAATATTAGTTTGTATTTTTATATTGTAAAGATACAAATTTAGTATTAAAATACTTGGTTTTCTATGAAACGTAAAACGAAAACTAAACAAAAAAAAGTGTTTTGTTTTCATACATTCAATCAAGTCTCTCAAAGCTTATAAGAAATTTTCGTATCATATTTTCATATAACAAAATTCAAAAAAATATGTTTTAGCATGCATTTTTTGCTTTAATAACCAGTTTATTAAAGCTATAAGAACTAGGCCAATATTTCAAAAATACCAAAAAAATTATTTTATTTTCTTTTAATATCTGAGATTAAAAACTTATATGTAAGATGTATTTCCAATATTAAAAGGTAGTTTTGTTTTTATTGACATTAAAATGGTTAGATTTTTACCCGATAAGATAAGTATTTCTTTACTGAGGAGGATTTGTCTTCAACCTTAGACAGCCCAACAATTAGACAACTAGTTTAATCAGACAATTAAACAATGCAGTTTATTTTAGGTAGGACGTATTTAGGGTGCTAATACCTTCTCTTTACATAACCAGTTCCCGTGCTTTATCTCTAAGATCAATTAAGATTTCTAGTTACCAAAATACTAGGTAATGACTCTCATTTTCTCTTTCCACCGAAAAAACAACAAATCCTTGTTTTTTCCATTTTTTGATTTTCTAGATACTATATAAGAGTGGATGCATTCACCACGAAGCTGCACCGTGCAACAAGCCTAGTGTAAGGAGAAAAAAGGAGGAACTTCTCTTTAGATTGCTGAAGTTATTGTCTTTAGCCTATTTCATAAGTAAATCAAATTTGAAATAAGGAATGTCTCTTTTTCTTTTTATATGGGTAAATCATATTCCTTATTCCTTGAGTGTGATAAAGGGATAGTCATAAACAAATTACTTATAGATGCTAGCTTAAATTTGATCCTTGGAGGATGCACATAGTATTTTTCATTCAATCAATTATTTCTGCTTTTCAAGTCCTTAGTTTTTTTCCCTGATCATCATTAAAAAAAAAAAAGAAGCCTTGAGAGACCATAACTATATAGTAGCATCACATACATAACTCCAAAGATAAATTATATTTGCGGTTGTAATCGATCGATAGAAAGGTGTTATCAAGTGTGCGAGTGTCTAAGTGATCGTGAACCTTCCATTCATAATCATTCGTTTATGTCTCTATTAAGGTGTGTGTTTCAACTAATTATTGTTATTTTTTATTGTCTTTATATTATTCATGCATTATGTGTTCATAGATTTTTGAGTTCATACATGTTAATTTGCAATTATGATCCATTTCCTTCTACTAGACTTGTTTTAAGTTCTAAATCCAGGTTTATGGTTGGAAACGATCGATAGAGAGATGTTATTATGTGCGTGAGTGTTAAAGTGTCTATAAAGTCTATATGTTTCAACTAATTCTTGTGTTATTTTTTGATGTCTTTATATTATGCATACATTATGTGTTCATACATGTTTGCAAGTACGATCCATGAAGAAAGATAAGTCGTTTTATTCAATTTAATCCCATCTTCTTCTACTAGACTCGTTTAATCTCTATATCCAAGTTTATATATAAGTCGTCTATCTTGTTGTAAAGTTAAATAATTGTGAATATCGATCAAATACATATTATTAAAAGATGCTGGCATTTTAATTTTTTGGTTAATTAGATTTAAACTTTTCTTGAAAAGACATATAGTTAATTGAAGACTTTAATCTTGATAGCTAATATTTTTTACTTTTACCTTAAATTTAATATGAATGTAAAGGCTTTAAACTTACAAAAGTAAATTTCCTTATGTTTGGATTTAACTAAAAATGAAAATAAAAATGAAATGCATTTTAATTAACTAGAGTTTTTGGATTTAATAGTGCATGGCTAGCTTTCACCACCATAATTTGATCTTGACACCATCATTACTTTTTGTCTTTGTATTATATTATTCATGATTATTGTTTTTTACTTTCGTTTATTGGAAAGCCCAAAAATCCACGAACTATATAATAAGAATAGACCTTCCCTCTCAATTAGAGTCATTTTAACTCAAATCAACTTCATTTGATAAAGCTATATATTATGTAATTAGTTGCTAGGCTAAGTGTATTTGTGTATTCATAGTTTATGTTAAATTTTAAATACTATATCTAAGAGGATTTTTATGATGTTAAGATAAATATTCCTTTTTATTCAAAATTATTCAGTTAATTTATAAGAAATAAAATTTTTTAATTATAAATTCCCTAGTTAATTCAAAATAGAGTGTTGGATTTTGTTACAATACATAAAACATTACAAACATTTTAATGACGCTCTCTCTCCCCCTCGAGAGATAGTTATTTGTTATGTTATGTTTAGTGTAGTTCTGTCCAGTGTACCAAACATATTTTAATTTTTGGTTAATTAAGTAGACATTATATATATATATATATATATATATATATATATATATATAGTGTGTTTGATATTGTGATAGCGGTTGCTAAATTTTCAAAGTGTTTTTTATATGAGAATGCATTAAAATAATATTTTATTTATTTATTTAAATTTATTTTTAACATTAGCACATCAAAACAATTTAAAAACTCTAAAAAGATTAATTTGAAGCAAATATAAAATATTTATATTTTGAAATAAGGAATCTCTCTTTAGCCAATAGGTTTTTGACTTTAGCCTTCATAGGAAAATCAAGTTTTCAAGTCTTTTCTTTTTTTCTTCTTCTTATTCATCATTTACAAAAAAAAAAAAAAAACCTTGACCGATTATAGCTAGAATTAATTATATATGTTAATGGCAGTATCATTTATGGGGCATCCAGGTGATCATCGTGAACCTCTATTTGTTTCTCTACTTGCTACTAGGTGAGTTCTTCTTCTATATGATCGTCACTATCTTAATTATGTCATCGAATTGTATTTTTCATGGAATTGCCGCTTTATCTCACAATTGTTTATAATGCTAGTTTTAATCCATCTAAACTATGTTGTTTTAACATTTCTCCTCTTTTTAACATAAAGTTTTTCTTTAGAAGGACTGTAACGAATTAGTTTAATATTTCTCTCAATGAAACTCTTTTCATTGGTTTTAAGAAAAAAATAAAAATAAAATAGTGCTAGTACTCTTGTATGAACTCTTACATATATGTTCATAACTCTTACATAAAATAGTGTCTTTCTTTTGTTTTGATCAACAGGGAGCTGGCATCATCTGTGCAGCCATTCAAGTGATCGTCGTGAACCTTTCGTTCGTTCGTTCCTCTCTTCTTTATCAGGTAAGTCCTTGTACATATTTTTCTTGTTTTTTTATTTTTGTTAGTTGTTTTCTTTATGTTATGTATTCTGCCTTAATTAATATCTCATACAATTGCATTTCTTATAGGAATTGCATTTTAATGATTGATGTTTAAATATAATAAAATACACATGTAAAGCTGCATAAGATCTTACTTTAAGAGATTCATTATATAGTTTTAACTTTAAAGGTACTGTCCTCCAATTTAAACTTTTAATTATGTTAATTTTTCAATTTTTAAACTAAATTAATGATTGCCTAAGTTTTAAACCATGGTTGATTTATGGTCAGCCGAGAAAAAATACACATAAAAGCTACATTCGTTCTTAATTCACTGAATTAAGAACTATCACACCCGACATCGTGACGACTGTAAAAAATAATCTCGATTGGAAAAGAAAAGATATCTGACATTTTGTTTTTAGGAAAAATGTCTTATTTAAGGAGTCGCCACCTAATATTATGGTCACTAGGAACCCTAATTGATCAACAGAGATTCTATGGTACAAGACTGGTTACGTAAAAGGAAAGATATTATCACCCCATAAACGTTCTGCCTGAGGCAGACTGCATTACTGGTTTTGTCTTAAATTGCTAAACATTTATTAGCTTATGCTATGATGATTTGCTTATAATATTTCTGACTCTGGCGCCAATGAATATTCGATCTCGAATACTTCCAACTCTGACATTGGTAAATATTCCACCACGAATAATTCCAACTCTGCCGTTGGTAAAAAATCCACTACGAATAATTCCAACTCTGTCGTTGGTAAAAATTCCAGCTAAAAAAAATCAATATATTTTTTTTATTCATGATCCTGATATCAGTGAATAAATTAATAAAATATATTTTTTTTCTAAGACATGCAAAATTTCTATTTCTACACTTTCTATTTTGTTATTTTTATTTTATTTTATTTTTTTTGGAGCTGGTCCCGACCCAGCCCGTACGGGTTGGGCTGAACCAACCTGGCACTAGCTCAAACCAGTGACCAGACCCAATAACAGCAGCTGTGCATGACAGCGCACGCCTGCTACAGGGACAAAGGAATTGCAAAGTAAAATTCACTGCTACAGTAGCAAACGAATTATAATGCAAAAGCTACCGTAGCAAAGCAAATGAATTATAAGGCAAGGGAAAGCAGGGAATGAGAAAGAACTTACCTGATGCGGGGAGACAAAGTCGAAGACGATGGTAATGGCGTGCCTGAACAACGCTTCTGTGTTCTTTCCTTCTGCTTCCTCTCCTCTGTTTTAGTTTTCCTTTGCTTTCTGGACCTTTTTTTTCTTCTCTCCTCCGTTTGTTCCCCTGTGTTCTTCGTTCTTCTCTGTATGTTTCCTGTTGTTTTTCGGTTTATGCCTCTGTTCGTCCCCACCTCTGTCCGCGTCTGGCTTTTCTCTTCGTCTTCTGCGTCCTCCCCCTCGGTTCTGCCTTTTTTTTTTCTTCCCCCCGTTCTCCTCTGTCTCTCTGTTTTTTCTCCTTTTGTTCTCTGTCTCCTGCGGTTTTTTTCCTTCCTCTCCCCCTCTCTGTTTTCTGTTCGTGGTCTTCCCTGTTTCCCCAGTCCAGTGCCCCCCCCGGTTGTCTTCT
>Ga0307514_10002196_pt1 | contig 20932 bp, 5 predicted proteins | sample 16_EM_MG_FD_203088 | JGI IMG/M metagenome (GOLD analysis project Ga0307514, IMG submission 203088) | Populus trichocarpa ectomycorrhiza microbial communities from riparian zone in the Pacific Northwest, United States - 16_EM | ecosystem: Host-associated > Plants > Roots > Unclassified | place...
ATTATTAACTTTTATAGTGGCACACAATTAAAACTTGTTGTTATAAATAGGGTTTTAATATTACTTATAGCCATCATTAGCTTACACCTAGTCATTGATCTATTATAGTTTATGACTGGCTAGTTTATATAATTCTTGCTCTCTTGTCCACACTATCTTCACAATCATTATCAACATAGGGTAATTTACCAGGTTTGGCCTTAAACAAGTATAGCAAGGTGAACACCATGTTTGTTAATGTGACATTACCATGATAACTTTTATTATGACTTATATTTATACAATTCATTATCAACGGACCTTTTAGGCTTAAAGGTTCTTTGTCTTTCATTTGATAATATGTTCAACCTTACCCTTTAAGTTTTTTATTAGGTAGAATTGTATGATAAATGAAGTACCTATATACTTCATAAAGATTTTTTTCATGATCTTTTAGTGAAATTTTTTTATTATCTTACCATGATCCATATACCTATTTTGATTGGTTATATCAATGACCAATTTGAACCTCTGTTAATGATTGATAAAGTATAGTATATTATGTTTCTTTTGTACTAAAAAGTCTTTATGGTTTAGGAGTAGTCATTGTTGTTATCATCTTAGAAAATGAGTTATTATCCATCTTCATTTTCTTTTTCTAAAAAATGAATTCAACCAGCTTCCAATATCTTCTAAATCTGGTTCCTAAAAATGACACAATTGTTAGTATCATGTCTTCACAAGTCATTCTACTTACAACATTTCTTTCTTTTTATATATTTAGTAGTGGGGATTATATGATTTCCTAGGATTTTTGATTTCCCTCCTCGCATTAATCAAATATATCTTTTGCTTTCTTGATGCCAAACAAGTACTCTTTACTCTAACTAATCATTTTTGCTTTTTCACCAATAGGTTTGTTAGCCTCTTTTGTCTTTCTTAATTCAATAATCTAAATTGTTTTTCTTTTTAAAGTTCTATGATTGATATGAGCTTTTTTTGTTCTTCAAAATATTTATGAGAATAAAAAATAGAATCAATCATTAAATATGTGATTAGATCTTATTTAAATAGCCAACTTAATACGTTTCCTTAATTGGCTTGTTTTTTGCTTATTTTGTCATCATCTTTTTATATCGAGTAACATTGTTTTTAAAGGTTAAGATATTGGAATATTTGGTCTCTATAAACCATTTCCTAAGATTCCATTTCATCTTTTCTATAATTAACTTAATGCATTCATGCTTTGTTATCGATGTTGCGTACTTTATTTTTAAAGTTCTAAAATGAAGGGCGTAGATTTTTATACTCTCTAGGATCTTTAACTATCTTGGACAAGTTAACTAGTGTTACTTCTGGTTTTGTTCTATAAATATGTTCATGAAAATAAGCCTTTATTTCTTTTCAACTATTGATAGACTTGCGTGATAATGTAAAGAACCAATAAACGACAATTTTGATTAATGATGAACTAAATAACCTCAATTTCTCTAAAGGAATAACAACATGATCACCATATTGATTACTGATCTTTTCAAAGTGCTCTCTTGTTAATTAATTATCTTTCTTATAAAACTATTTAAAGTTAGCTACATTGATTCTTCTAAGAATAGGATATAACATGTCTATCTATTCAGGTTATGGATGATTATATGCAGGTCTGGTTATATGTCCAACTTCTAAGCATCTCTCTTAAATGTTGGACTATTCGACCCTATTAATTCTTCCCTTTAATTTTAGTCGACAACAAGTACCTAGGTTAGAGGAAGATTGAGATAGTCTTACTGAAAAGGGCTTTAAATTATGTAATTATGGATTATTATGGTTATATGTAAGGTTGTTGGGTAATATAATTAGTCTTAACTTTCCTATATGCTTGTAGGGTAAGTGATACTTCATTAGCTATATCATGTATAAATTGGGTTTAGCTTGTTATAATGCTAGTTGTGTAGACATGTAATATCTAGGATGAGTTTGAGAACTTTCAAACATTTATGTTGGAGTGCTTGTTATTTTAGTATATCTTAAGATTTGCCCCTAAGCTCTTTGAATAAATAGAATGTTTGATCGACTTTACTTGAGCTCATTCTAGATTTGTTAAACTAATTAGACATATCCTATATAGTCTTGTTGACTACCACAATATTATTATGATAAATTGTATTAATTTCATTTTCCATCTCTATCTAAGCAGCTTTTAAGTGTTAGTTATCATAATTAATTACATGGAAGGTGAAGTTTTTAATTTCACTTTAACATATTAAAAAAATTTCAAAACTACAAATTGAAAGAAGTTATAGATAAAGGCTGTAAAGAAATAAATTGTGATATGCAAAAAAAAAAAAAAACAAAATGTAGCAAAAAGTTGTGAATAAATTATATAATAAATTTTATAAATAAAGTAGGTATTGTTTTAAACCGGAAATATTTATAATGTTATAAAGATAGAATTCCATGTAGATATTAAATCTTATTCCTACATAAATTGTCTACAACAAGTAAGAACTTTACTATCTAAATACTAGTACTTCTTATTCGTGCATATCCTTTTGATAGTTGTATGTGTTTTTCTATAACTTTCACCAGTTTAACTACAAAATATTTATGTTATGCATATGATCAACTGATTGATGAATTTTGATCTTCTTGGTCGATGATGAATGATCGATCATCGTTATCTTTACTAATTAATGATCAATTTTATTGATCAATGGCTATTTTCATTTTTCATCATTGATTTATAAAATAAATAAATAAATATTGTTCTTAATCAATGTGGTTGTTTATTTTAGTATAAACAATTGTGAAGCTCACGTGAATATATTATATCATAAAAGTTATAATTATTAGTTAGGATATCCTATGAATATAAGGAAATATTTTGTTTGCCCAATGAACCTTGAGTTATAAAATAAGGAAACCATCAACTATAAGTGAACAAACAATATAGGGTATGAACATAGAGCACTATTGCACAATAACCTACTTTGCAACATTCAAAGTGTTATTGAGCAGCATTGCGACAGTCATTGGCCCCACGCCACTAGAAACTAGAGTAATACATCCAACTACCTTTCATGTTTTCTCAAAATCAACATCTCAGACTAGCCTATAACCTGACTTCCTGTTTGGATCATCGTTAGTGTTTGTCCTAACATCAATAATTGCAGCATTAAGTTTAATCCAGCTTTTTTTTATTTGAAAGTTAGAAAATAAACTTGTATATAAAAGAGCATTCCTTCCATCAAAACTCACAAACAAAATCCAACATATTAGACTATTAGGAACTCTAAGCTAGCAAAAATTGTCTAGTGACAAAATACTATATACCTTTTTAGTTTTCTTTTCATTTTTCAATTTGTTTTTCAATGAAGAATTGAAAAACAAGTTCATTTATTACAAAACAAAACCAATTTTTTTTTTACAAAAACATAAAAAATACATCAAAATTATAATTATTTTTTATAAAAAAATATAAACCATAATTTATAGTAATCTTAATATTTTGTATTCCTAATAATTTAATTATAAAATATTAATTTTATTTCTTTCAAATTAAAAACTATCATGAAAAGAAGTTGTATTGTTAACCCAAAAACATATTTACAATGGATTTATAATAAAAATTAAATTTATAACATTAACTAAATGTAAAAATATAAAAAATATAATTTTAATTTTTTAGATTGTTAAAAGTACTTGTATATAAAAATAATTATATTGTTAATTTTTTTCTTAATTTGAAAAATAGTTAAGAATTTTTGAAATTTATGAAGAACCTTTATAATGTTGATTAGGAATAGAATGAGTAGTAATTCTTTAATAGTTGTCATAATTCTATTTTATAATTGTTTTAATTTGGTTTTCTAAAATCAATATAAATTTCAAAAATTAAAAACTATTTGAATAGCCTAAGCTTGCAGAAGTTGACTAATTGAAGACTCGGTATATATTTATATTTTATTTGTATGGTTTTTTTTTAATCTTGGCACATGCCTAAGCTTTCAGAAGTTGACTGACTACACAACAGATGCATTAATAATGGAATTCTTGTGTCAATGTCTCAAATTCAGAATTCGTTAAATCATAGACTTGTACTCATTTAAGAAATTTAATTTAATGTTGAAAGATAAAATCAGAAAAAAAATATCAATTTAAAAAATTTATCAAAGTGAAAAAATAGCAATAAAAAATAAAAGAGAATGAAATCATAAAAAAAATAAATTTTAAAAATGATCTCAAATAAAATAAGTAGCAATCAAAATAATAGGAACCAAATTTGACATATTAAAAAAAAAGGATGCAATTGAAAATAAATTTTAATTATATAAAATAACTCAAATAAAAAAATATCAATTGAAAGAATAAAGATCAAATTCAAAGGAAAAATAAATTGAAGGGCTGCTGTGAAATTTTAAAAAGTAAGGCATGAAAATCAAGGAGGATAGAGAAAAGAAGAAAAAAGAAAAGCAAATTGATGCCAAACTAGTTGGGATTACACCACATGCACCACCTAGAGGTAGAACCCGCTGTGTCGAAGTGAAAAACACCAAGGAAGGCCATTTTTTTTTTATCATCATAAGTCTTTTCATTCATCTCTCAAACATGGTGGGGGCATCTTACTTGTTGGAGCATTCAACAAACACACCAACAAATTTTTGTTTTTATTTTATATTTATTAAAATACTAAATTTCCTTTAAAACAACATAATAATCACAAAAAAAATAAAAATAAATGAAAGCACGAACAAGCCTTTGAAGGTAAGATAAGAAAATTTTGATTTTAAATGCAATAGAGTCATTTTTATGTATTATGAAAAATAAAATATCAAAAAATCCCTTAGGCCCAAGTTAAATAGTTTTTTGCTTTTAAATGAAATTAAGTAATTATATTGTGCAAAAATAATATATGAAAAGACTGAGTTGTCCCAATCAATTCTAAAATTACCAATGGACCATGTGAAAAGACTTAATTACCCATAATAGACAACTTAGTTTTTTAGAAAGGCAAAATAATAATTTTCATATATTGATATATGTATGATATGTGTTGTGAGACTGCTAAGGCATTCCTTCATCTTTTAAGTTTGTTTTAATTACATTATGTACTTATTGTTTTATAAAATGCCATATATTGATATATGTATGATATGTGTTGTGAGACATATCTCATACAATATGAATAATACTATTATATATCCTTGTTCATAACTTTATTGAGACTAGACATCAACATAAGCGGTATAATTGGTATGCGTTATATCTTTATCATATGATGATAGTAGAGATTCTCATTTCTATAGTATAATTATACTAAGAATAATATGTAGATGCTTATTAGGGAATTAGTTTATCAAATGTGGTCTGCATGAGAACCCATTTGACATTTGTATATTGCCTATAAGGAATCTTATAAAGATGGGTGTAATTAGTTCTTTGACTTAAGGTTATTAGGTTATCTTGTTTGAAAACCATGTACTTTGACATTCTTTAGATAGACTTTGAAGGTTGCACATACATTAGTTATTAGGTATATGTTGAGCCATATAAAAATTTGTGAATAATCAAGATTTTGATGACAATCATGCAATGATAGTATAAATAATGACAATAATGGCAATGATGATGCCATCAATAGTATCTTTATTGATAAGTTAAAGGTTGAGTGCAAAGACAATATAGAAAATGATCAAGAAAAGAAAATTGTTAACTTAGGGTATGTTGATCCTTTTGATTACAAGTTTATTATTATCACGAAGATAAATTTTTTCAAGAGTTATATGGATACAATACATGTTGATGGAGCAATTCATTACTTTAGAAGCTAGTAAAAGAGCAATTATTTTTCAATTAATATTTCTTACGTAAAATTTAATGTGAAGAGATTAAAGTTGATATCTAAAAATTTTATACACTTGAAGTGAAGAAAGAAACGAGGATGAAGAGTCTTGATTAGACATTCACGAAATCAAGGCAAGCAAGAACAATTTTCTTGAGAACATGTTATTTCTAACTCAAGAAGATTGATGTAGAAGATTTTTAAGGAAAGTTATTTTTTTCTTAGTTATTTTTATTCCTATTTATTTTCAAAAAATATTTTTTATAGTCTTTTTATTCTTTCTATTTAGTTTAGGAATTATTTAGTTTAGGAATCTTATTTTACTTTATTTGGTTTAGGCCTAGGACTAGTATAATAGGGGGGGTTTAGCTTGTATTTTAGTAGACATTTTGAAAAGAAATATTCAGTAATAAAATTTTGAGTTAGGATTTTTATGTAATGACCATATTAGAAAAAGTTTTATGTTGCTTGAGCTTGCTTTTTTTGTGTTATTTTCATATAAGTTAGTTGGTATCAGAACTTAACGATTCCTAATGATTAGTTGTTGTGTGTTGTTAAATGTCCATGGCTAGGAAAGGTGGTTGCATAACAAGACATGCTCATATAGAAAGGTATGAAAAGGTTCTTCCTAGGAAAAGAGACGTTCAAGAACTAGTGATAAAAGACATGTGAATGGAGATTGTAGAATTGACTTGTCAATTAGATAAAATTATAGAGGCAAGTTGTTGATAATGATAATTGAAGTGGTGATGTCATTAATAGTGTGCTCGATGATAAGTTAGAGGTTGAGTATAAAGAGAATATGAATTGAGCTCAATAAAAGGAAAATTTTTATTTAGGTTGTAATGATCCTTTTATTACAAGCTTACAATTATTACAATGGAAGATTTATTCAAGGGTTTTATAGATGTAACATATGTTGATGAAGTAAGTATGAGGTTTGCAATTCATTACTTTAAAAGCTAATGGAAGAGAAATCATTTCTCAATTGATATTTTTTATCCAAAGTTTAATGTGAAGGGATTAAAGTTGATATCTAAAAGTGCTATACACTTAAAACGAAGAAAGAATAGAGGTTGGAGAGTCTTGATTGGACACCCACAAGATCAAGGCAAGAACAATTTGAACTTGAGGATGAGTTTCTTCCAACCAGGGAGAATCATGCAGGAGGATTTTTAGGGGAGATTATTTATTTCCTTAGTTATTTTTATTCTCATTTAGTTGAAAAAAATATTTTCCTTTATGGTGTTTTTATTCTTTCTAATTAGTTTAGGAATCACTCAATTTAGGAATTATATTTTTTGTTGTTCAATTTAAGCCTAGGACTAGTGTAAACTTGTATCTTATTAGACTATTTGAAGAGAAATATTCAGCAATAAAATTTTGAATTAGGATTTTCATGCCCTGTTGGATAAAATTATGTGTTGCTTGTGCTTGCTTTCTTTTTTTATGTTGTTTCCATCTGCATCAAAGTCCTAATGAGATTAGGGTTAGAAATCCTATTAAAACTAGAAGCATAGTTTTATATATGAAACTAGAATCCTAATGAAATTTGGATTCATTCATATATTCCTAGTTAGATTAGGACTTTAAAAAAGACTTTAGATATAAGTAGGATTTTATGGTTGATATGTTAGGCTATTTGACCTAGTATAGAACTAGTTAGGTTTATAGGCCTTGGAAGCCCACATGCTATGCTGGAGACATTGCTATCCATATAGGCTTGTTAAGCCCATATGATAACTTTGTCTCATCACCATCCATATAGGTTTAAGAGCCTATCTAGAGTCGAAAGAACAATCCTAGGAGATTGGGCTTATATATAACCTCAGTCCAATTACGATTAAATGTATTATCTTAAGAGGAACTTGAATTAGCACAAAACACAACCTGTTTCAATATGATTGAAACTCAAAAAAGTAAAAAACTAGATTATAAGGGTTTAAATAAAGAAGAAACCAAAATTTTAAAGAGAATGAGAAAAAAAAACATGCAAAATTATGGACAGTTTTTCCTATTCTACTATTTCTCTAAAGAAAAAGGCATGTTGTCCTTTTAATCTTTTTTTATATGTTGATCGTTCTTGGAGTACAACTAGCATAAACTCCAGAATAAATTTTTTTATAATACAAAAGATTTTTGGCAATGGGAATTGATATTCATTCCTGCATGGATCATCTCTAGAGGTTAGATAATTAGACAACTTACAAGTTATTACTATTAGTTTAATATGTCCTGTAGTCAATCGATTAGTTACACGTGGTATTATTATATTCATGTAAATACATATTTACTATTAATAAAGGCTTAATTTATCTTTAATATTCATATAATATTAGATTAATGAATTTAGAGTAAAGATAAAATTCATGGAACAAAAATACTTTGTAAATAAAATTATAAAATTGTTATAATTATGGGATTTCTATTACATCAAAGCATTGTTCCTAAAATATTCATGGTCTCTTAAATATTGGACATTCATTAGAGTCATAGAGACTGACACATATTATGTTCTTTCCTTTATAAAATGAAGTAGTTGCTTTTATAAGCTAAGGTATAAGGGATGCCTAGAACTAATATGTAGGTGCTTGTCATAAGACATATACATTGAACTAACTTGCATGAGAATTTCATATGTCATAAGACATATATATATATATATATATATATAGAGAGAGAGAGAGAGAAAGGCTCACATGACGATCGTGTAAGTAATCCTTAGATTTGAGATCACTAAGTCATCTTTTATAGATAATGTTATCATTTGATCATGTTACATGTTATCCTAATTGAGGTAACGAAAGGATAGACATTGGGTATAACATGAATTATATGAAGGTTCTTAAGTGATAAAGAGATAATTCATCACCCTAGGTGAATTAGAAAAAATGTTTCATCTGTTCTCAAATAGTATTGATTCAGAAATCATTGGGTAAGGTGAAATGAGATTTGAAAAGAGTTTCAAATCTTATTCAAACAATCAACGACTATTATGCAGAGAACAAACATGATATAACATAGTAGACATACTTCATGCTTTAACGTTAAATCGGAACATTATTGATAAAAGGATATTAATTACACTAAGAAACTGTTCACTAAAAGGTTAAGTCAAACCACTAATGACTTTTCTAATATTTAAGGGATCATAACACATTGTTAGACGATGCACCTGATCTTTATATATAAATTAATCAATTGTTGAATTGATAATAAATTAAATTTTATTTAATTCTAATTATAATTCGTATTTAGGCCAACATATTAGAAACTTAATGGGTCACACATGTTAAGAACTTTTAGTCAAAAATTAAATTGGGATGATTTAATTAAGTATGACTTGATTAAAATATATATTAGAAATTAAGTACTAGAATATAATTAATACATGGATTATATTTCTAGACCTAGAAAAATCAAGTAAGGACTTGATTGAGTTAATTTCCAAAATTATCCTGAATTAATATGTGGATATTATTAAGGGGGAAATTGATATTTTGTCAATTTATAGGATTTTTCATGTTTCCCTATAAATAGTAAGTTATGCCTTTTATTTTTTTAAGAGTTGTTGTCGGTTAGACAGAAAAACTATATAAACACAAAATGAGAATTATTTAGAAGATTTCTCACTGGTGGTTCGTGTGGATTACCATTGAAGATCAGACAATTGAACAACTTATGGTATACGACAACCCAAGTTAGAGTAGAGTGGACGAGATAGAATATTAGGTAGAGATAAAGTTGTGCTTGGTAGTGATATATCAGATAAAGTGACTATTTTCATATCCTATTTGGTTGATGGTGGATATAAGATAATAAAATACAAAAAAAAATTATTATTCTACTTTTGATTTGCATTACCATAAAACTTGACATATTTGAAACAATAATTAAAAACTATTTTTTTAACTGTAGTTTACATTTGAATATTGAAATTTTGTTTTAACTAATTTAAAATATTAACTTTTCAACCTATAAAAAGAAATTAAAAAATAATTTATCAACAAATAACTCACTACCTTTGAGTTAGGATTGATGAAAATAAACTCAAATACGAGCTTGTCATCAACGAAATCTATTTATTTTTAATTTTCAAAGATTCTAAAATATAGAAATTTCTTCTAATTGAAGTTACTAGTAATGTTATGCTCTCAATACGTAATTGCATCCATACTATTTAACATGGAATTTTATATTTTAAAAGATAATGTAATGTTAGGATACCATGGGGAAATGCACATTTTAAGAATAATTGTATTTGAGATTTGCACCTCAAGCCCATTCCAACCACGTCTTCTTGGGTGAGGGTGTCGGCACAATTTTTATTTTTGTTTCTAGATGATTTTTAAAAGTATTTTTAATTTTAAAGAATATTAAATTAATGTTTTTTAGTGGTTTTTAATAGTTTTGATGTACTGATATGAAAAATAAAAAAAAAATTATTTTAATATATTTTCAAACAAAAAGCTATTTTAAAAGACATCCTCCATTATAATTCCAAAAACCTCCGTGTAGCTGAATGAAGGCCATGATGGTAGCTGAATGAAGGCCATGATGGTTTAAGACGTGTTTGGGAACGTGGTTGAAATTGTGTTTTCTCAAAATTCAATTTTTTATTATTTTGTTTTGCTAAAAATTATTTTTGTTAATGTTTTCATATCGTTTTAATGTGCTAATATTAAAAATGATTTTTAAAAAATAAAAAAATATTATTTTTTAATAAAAAATATTTTGAATGGTAACCAACAATTTCAAAGAATAGCTCAGGCTAGATCATACAGAGCAAGCTTCATGTAGGAAATTACGAGTTTTGCTTAATTGATTTACCGTGGATTGTACAGAATGTTGTGGTAAAAGATTGCTCTTTTTAACTGGCTTTCAGTAATTTTATATCTTCTTAACGAGGATAACAAATTATTCGAAGAGCTAAGCAATTCCTACAAGTTGAGTCCTTTTTATCACAAAAGGGAGTTATTCTTTTGAAACGCAGGTTATTACCACGCAAATGTCTGGTATCATTCTTGCTTATTATGCTTCCCATTGGACCTCCCATAATAAATAAATAAATAAATAAATATGTCAATAATTGTTTTTTTAAAAAATACTAAATTAATGTATGTTTTTATGGTGTCAAAGTGTTTTTTTTAATAAATTATTTTTACTTCAAATTAAGTTTTTAAATTGTTTTGATTTGCTGATATAAAAAATAAATTTAAAAAATTAATAAAATCATTTTAATATATTTTCAAACAAAAAATACTTTAAAATATAATAAATGTTATAATGATATATGTCATTTGAAATTACATTTCAAATAACATTTAAAATTTAAAATTATTTTGCTTAAAAATAATTTTAAAAAAATAAAAAAATATATTATTTGAATATATTTATAAAAATAAAAACTTTAAAAAAACAAAAAAGCTAGAATCAACGAACCAATCCATTAGAATAATAAATAAATATTCGTTGCAAACAGACTTGAAAGGTGATCCTCACTTTCAAATCATATTTCTTGCGTCACAAAAAAACAAGAACAATGTACAGGAAACCATAATCACCCGCCAATGACGTTATCTTCAACCCTTATATTTAAGGAAGAAAAAACCAAATGACAACTAACTATGAAACCACTCATCTTTTCTTATTGCTTGTTGGATAGTAATCTATAAAACAATAAAAAACTGTAATGCCAATTCAATTCATAAGATCCTCTTTGTTTGCATCACCAAAAAATCTTCTACGAACTCTTTTTCGGGTTACGAAGCTCAGATCGCTAGCAATGGGGTCTTACACGGCTTCTTCTCAGTCATCGAAGCTTTTTTTTCGCCAGCTCTTTGAAAAGGAATCTTCCACCTACACTTACCTTCTGGCTGATGTTTCTCATCCTGACAAACCCGCTCTTGTGAGTTCTCTAACTTTGGCTGCCTTTCTTTTTGTTTTGTAGTGTGTGAATAACTCTTATGGTCATGATTTCTTGAATGGAATTGATTCGTTTTTGTTAGAAGCTTCAAACGTTAATGGGGTTTTAAAGAAAGTCAGTTTATTTTTTTTTGAATTGGTAGATCCGTTTCCTTGACTGCTTCAATTAGCGGAACTCATGTCAGGCCTATGTAGGTTTCGTGTTTGATCAGTGAGTATAAGATCATGTCATATGCAAATTCTTATTTCAAAAGAAAAATGAAGTCGTGACTTTCTTTTCTGTTGATGTACATGGTCAAATCTCAAATTTGAATGGTAGTATTGCATTCAGAAGGGAACATATCATTGAAAAAATTAAGGGTAGGTCCTAGTTTTGATTCAAATTTACTGGGTGGACTTTTAGATATGATGTGGAATTGTATTGGTTTATCTTGCAGTTGATTGACCCTGTAGACAAGACTGTTGATAGAGACCTGTCTCTTGTTAAAGAACTGGGATTGAAGCTAATCTATGCCCTGAACACCCATGTTCATGCTGATCATATCACTGGAACAGGCCTCATTAAGGTTTGCCACAGATCAATTTTGTCATCAATTGTTTACTATATCTTTGCTATTGCCTTGTAATAGTAGTATTTCTCTTTGTAATGCTACTCTTTCTTGCAGACTAAATCTCCAGGTGTGAAATCTATTATTTCAAAAGCAAGTGGTTCCAAAGCTGATATTCTGGTGGAACCTGGTGATAAAGTATCTTTTGGGGATCTTTTCCTTGAGGTAGGCATGATGATGCTTGTCTCATTGAATTTGCTTTTTGTTAGGATCTATGAGTGTGCTGTGCTGATGGTGAGCTATTCCTATAACAAAGCAATGATATATATGGTTGATTATAGACTAGGATATCTAAGGTTTCACAAGGAAATCTATGATTTCGTTTTTATCAATAACAATTTCTAAATTTCTAACTTCACTGATTACCAGAGTCTCTGTGCCTAAAAATAAGTTGAGGCAAAAAGTTGTATTACGTGATGAAAGTGATTAAATCAAGGGTACTAAGTAAAGATTGGACTTCTGTGTGAGGAATAGAATTACTTTAGTCCCTGCAAATGGTTAGGGTTTCATATCAGAAAATTTTAAACTAATTGAATATAGAAATAACAACTTCATGATGGATTTCATAACTGTGCATTGATCCAATTTTTAAAGAAAACTTCAAAAGATTTGGCTTATGTAACTTACCATTCCATGTTTAGATTGAACTTAAGTTTCAAACAAAACTGTAAATTAACGTTCTAAATACGCCTATAGCTTCGATATACTTTTGAAGTGTGTCTTTGTTTTTAAGGATGCTTAACAAGCTTATATGGCATGTTCTTATGTACCACAAGCAAGCATGGAATGTGTATCGTGGTATCAAAACATTGTCACAGCTGGTCTTTGTTGCAAGTTCTTTGATGTTTTAAGCTTCTATAATAGAAACTGAATTTTTAGGCTGAAGGGCACAGTAATGTTTTACACCCACCCTCGATGTTTCTTTCTTTTTCCAATGCTCAACTGGGTTGGGGATGTTTTCATTATAATTTTGAAGCCTATATTCCTGACATTTTCTTATGCATAATGTGTTGATTTTTTTTCAGGACCAGTACTAATGCAGTAAATATGATTTTGTTTAGACTTTGTTATGGTTGACACTTGACTGCATAGTAAACCTATTCTGTATGACAATATTATAAGGATACAACATATTTAGCATTCTGAATTATGATCTATCTATAATTTCAGGTTCGTGCCACACCTGGCCATACATCGGGTTGTGTTACCTATGTCACAGGAGATGGACCTGATCAGCCTCAACCTAGGATGGCATTCACTGGTGATGCTCTATTGATACGTGGATGTGGGAGAACAGATTTTCAGGTATTGTGTCTTGAAAACTGATCTGCAGAGTGGAAAGAAGTAATCAGTTCCTTTTGTAATGTTAAATTATCAAGACAATGAAAAATGTATAAAATAAGGATTTCATTCACCTTTTATTTCTCTTTTTGAGTTTGACTAAACTGTTCTCAAAATGCAAATTCTGATTTCACATTTGGACAGTTTATGGAAACTGAAATTCTGTAGTGATAGGAATGACCATACTGAATTTCGTTTTCCTCTTACAGTGTCAAATTTGCATGTAGTAATGCTATGGCATTTATATGTTTGAGGAAGAATATTTATGCATCAAGGTTTAATACCGGAAATTCTGTCACAGGGTGGTAGTTCACTGCAGCTTTACAAGTCAGTGCATTCGCAGGCAAGTCTGAGATTTATTATTCTTATCTAGAGGAAAAGAAATAGATGGAATTATGTTTTTTATTTTGTGAGCAGATTTTTACATTGCCCAAGGACACATTGATCTATCCAGCTCATGACTACAAAGGGTTTTCGGTAATGATACATTTAATACCTGATCTTCTACTAGGAAAGCAAATATTTAGCACCTCAATGTTAGGTGGTTGCTTCAGCAAGTCTATTGGTTGCAGGTAAGCACAGTTGAAGAAGAAATGCTCTATAATCCTCGCCTAACAAAGAATCAGGTAATTCTGTGGTGTTATATCTATGCAGAAACATGTTCACTGTATAAATGGCTGAAAGTGGAGTGAAATCATAATTATAGAAATGAATTTAGGGATTTCACAGTAGCATTTATGCTTGCAGCAGAATTGAATGGACAATAATTTGTTCAGTAAAAGCTATATGTTGTTCTTAAAATTAACAAGGATAAACAAGGTCTTTCTTTAAGGAACAGGGAAAAGGAAAGATTGGGTTACCCCACCACTTTTCTGAAATATGCTCTTCATCCTATTGGCGACACCAATTGCTTAGTAACCCCGGATCATAATGGTGCCTAGTTTCTAGAGAGACACATGGTTATGCTCTCTTACTTGCTAAAGAAGGTCAGGTATGAATGGATCATCCTTGATAGACCCTGTTGTGAACCCTCCATGCCAAATCTCTCTAATCATCCCAATGACCCGAAGCTTGGTCATGGATTGGATCCTACCACCAACCATGACTCGCCTGGTTTTCCTTTTACTTGTTACATGAGCCCAGACCTCTCATGTCGATGCTCCATACAGGTAGAGGTCCATTTTCATGCAAAAAAGACAGATGAGAATAAATGTGTTGATAGATATTCTAAAATTGACTTGGAACATAATGTCCCAAACTAGGCATCTACGAAGACCATTCCGGTTCCTTCTCTCTTAGAATTCCAGTATTCACTCCATTGCAATAGTAATTAATGTGCTCCATTCCATTTTCTTTTGCAGGAAGCATTCAAAGGCATCATGGAAAGTAAGTGGTGGAGTTCTTTACAGTAGGCTCAAATCATAACTCGACTTTTTAGAACACTAACTTCTATAATAATGAAACTGCAGATCTGAACCTGGCATATCCGAAGATGATGGGCATTGCAGTCCCTGCAAACATGGTTTGTGGCTTGCAAGATACGACTTCTTAAGCCTGATGGACTTTCCTTAACCTGTGACATGATGATGATAAAATGGCCCTTGATGTAAGAAGAAATGTAATAAATGACTGAACAATTGAATAAACGAAGAACAAAAGGTGAATGATGAACAGAAAATGTTTCTTGAGCATTTCAAGTTGTGATCATGTATTCCTAAGAAATTTAATAATTCTATGACGTGTTGGCTTTTTAGATATAATAAGTTGAGGAAGCAAACCTCCTTAAACTAAGAAGAATTTACTCCTTTTTATTTTTTGATGCAGAAAGTTTTTTTTTTTTTAACTTTACTTTATGAACCGTGTCGGTGATTTCTTAAATACAATCATTTTAAAAAATATTTAATATTATATATAAGTATGTTAAACAAAATAGTGAGTTAAATTTCATGAAATTGTTAGTGAGTTCACTTATAATAATTATTTTATTTCTGTGTTCATGTTCGTGTCGGTGAATTCATAGAATGAAAAGGGAACATAATTTAGATATATTGTATATTATATAGGTTTGTGAAAAAGTTATAAAAGATTATATTTAATGAATAGAGATTAGTGGTACTTGAAAGATTTGCTGTTGATTTTGCACCACAACAAAGCCTTTTTTTATTAGTATAGTTGGGTTGGGTTTAAATTTATAATTTTATCTAATTTAATTTTTAATATTTTATAAATTATAAATTTAATTCTAATTTATTTTATAATTGAGTATATTTTATAAATTATAAATTTAACACTTATTTATTTAATTTAATTTAATTTATTTTTAGAAATGAGTGAGTTATATATATTGGGTTAAATTAAATTTTTTGTTGATATTATAGACATTCAGAGGGAGAATATATATTGTTAATTTTCATGGATCTGTATTTAGAGATAGATTTACAGTATAAATTATAAGTGTCATGACACCTTAATAGTAGGTCTAATTTTCATATCTTACATCATCATTAAATTCTAGTAATCTTCTTTTTGTAAGCTCAGAGATAAATTCTTTTTGTTATGTTAAAGAAATCTAATAAAAAGTTCATTAACAAGAAAATTTAAAACCAAGGTATTTCTAAATAAAATAAAAATAAATGCTTAATGCACAAACTATCAATATATATAGATAAAAGGAGTATAAAATATACAAATTGGGTCAGGTTTATCGAGTTTTAAAAATCCTAACCCATCATCTAATTTATAATATTAATTTTTTAGATTTTTTGAGTCATTATCATCTCTAATATCTATATTATTTAATTTTAATAAATTAATTTGGATCAAATAATATAAATATTATTTCTGGCCTTGGCTAAATGAAGACACTGTTGAGGTGTGTTATTATAAGAGAATGGTGTTGCAAAATTAGTTTTTGTGCTCGTTTAGTTTTTCTATCAAAGCATCAAGATTTTATCATAGTTATTTTCATTTCTTTCTTTTTATAAATATGTAATTTATAACTGAGTTAATACTAAAATTATCTTTTAAAACAAAATTAAGTTTTTTTTAATTCATGTGGAGGTATACGTATTAGTTGCAGTTGCGTATACCTCAACTAATCCTCATAAATCTTGAAATTAACAATCAAATAAATTTTTAGAAAACATTAATATTAATAACCATAGAACTTAAACCTTAAATCACAAAAAGAACAAATATTTTGATCTTAAACTCTGACATGACCATCTTATTTTTTTTTTATAACTTGAAATATTCAAACTAGCTTACAAGTATTACAATTAATTTCCAGATTTACTGAATACCTTAAAAACCTAATAAATAAATAAAAAATAAAGACACGTACATAAAAGTTCAAACCTAAAGTATAAATAAGAAAATTTCCTGCCAGGACTGGTAGCCACGGACCACTGACCACCTTTATTTTGATTACGTGGATGGAAGCATTTACGGATAGAAAATTGTAATTATCATCACTAATGAATGAATGGATTAAAGAGGTGACATGGTCTTATCATTAAAAAAAAAAAAAAAAAGCTTAGGGTTTAAGTAAATGAGAGGTAACAAAGAAAATGCAGGGAGTAATTTGTTCACCCAGCGGAAATTAAGTCAACGCCAATTATAGTATTTTTCTTCTTCTAATTATTCATCAACAAACGAACCTTTCCACAATCATTGATTTCGATTCTGATTCACTCCTCTTTCTAAAATCCAAATTGAATAACAATGAGCGACCAAGAGAAAAACAGGGGAGTTGTAGTAGATCACCGCCACCATGAAGACCAGCCACCGCCACCGCCACCACCCCAGCCCCAATATGGTACCTTTCAAGGAGTTGCCAATTATCCACCGCCTTCTCAAAGCCACGTCATCGGCTTTCCTCAGCCTGTCCCTCCTCCTGGTATCACCGCCGAACCTTATGCTCAGGGCTACCAAACCGTCCCAGGTACAACAACAATCAATGTTTGATATATATATTGTACGTTAATTGACCATCAAGTGTTATGTTCAATTTATGCCGTTTCTTGGCTAATTTACCAGAAGTCACTATGAAGGCCTGTTCCTTTTGGAAAGAGGATTTATTGATCTATGTGGTAACCATAAAGATTTAGGCATTTAGAGCTTATTTTATATCCATCAAAGAATCCTTGTGAAATGGGTTTACAAGGATTGACTTAGTTATGCGCTTAGATTTTAGTAAAAGCAAGACCAGGACCTTATTTGATTCTAAAGTAAGATATTCATGTTTATTTAATTTTCTCTATTCTTAGATTAAAGTTTGTTGCTTTATGGTTGTTTGTGATGCTTGTTCAGGTTATGCTGTTGCTGAAGGAAGACCTGTGAGACAACGTCGCCTACCTTGTTGCGGTTGTGGTGTTGGCTGGTTCTTGTAAGTTTGCTATCAATATGACATTTGCTCCTTTCTATTTTCTTGGTTTTTAAATGAGTTTGTTTGCTTCGGCTTTTGGAATTATTCATATTTATCTTCCCACATTGGCTTTACATTTTTAGATTTCCAATGTGCAAACTCGGTTTGACATAGCTGCCACAGAAAGTATAGGTTTGACTGTGATGCAACTGGAATTGGAATAAAATAACTGTTTCACTGAAGATTTGATTGGTTAATGAATTAAAATTGGGTTAGCTTGCCGAACCCAAAGTCGAGTGCCCAGTTTCGTAATCACGTCATGTTTACATGCTACTGCTCTATCTCAGTTCATTTTTTGTGTCTGAATAATTTTGCAATTAATGCTGTTAGATTCTTAAATTAGAGATTTGAAGTTTTATTTATGCCTTAGCACCACATTTTATGCTACCACAGTTTAAATTGATAAGTCAATCCATTTGAACATATTCCAATTTGTTTGTTTCTTTTAACTTCTGATGTTATTATTACTTTTTTTTTTTTTAAGTATTTCTTATAAGCTTGTATCGTGATTGTGGATTATAGAAGATGGTTACAAGGTTAAATATTCATCCCAGAACGTGAATGACCTTTAGAAGACTTTAAATTTCAAATAAAAGCAATTGACTCTGATTTTCTACTTGAAATGGCTGGACTTACAAGTTAGGCTTTTCATGTTGATTATCAAATGGTGTCATTTATCATTTTGTGGTTCAGACTTCCACTTGTAAATTATAATTCTGATAGTTTATTTATTTATATACTGATTGTGAGGAGCTGTATGCTTTTTCTGAAGGTTTATCATCGGTTTCTTTCTGGGTGCCATCCCCTGGTATATTGGGTTATTTATCATAGCTTGTATGAGGATAGATCCCCGAGAGAAACCTGGATATGTTGCTTGCACCATTGCTGTAAGTAACTTTTTCTATCATTTATTTTTATTTTTATTTTGTGGACTATTATGCTGTGCTGTTTCTGTAGAAAACTTTTGAATTAGCTAAGGAAACATCTTGTCGAGCATGAGTGCCACATTGAAATAAGGTGTCTATTGCACAATCTCTGTGTAAAGGTAAACAAACATGGGACACCCTTTAGGGGAATCCCGATTGATGCTTGTTTTTACCCTTTGAAACCACTAACGCAAGAAAAAACCATCCACCCTTCATTTTTTAGTAAGATTGCCTTTACACCATTATTTTACTGAATAAAGTATTCCATCTACATTATTTTAACGTATTAAAATTTTATTATGCATGTTATCAGTCATTTGTCCGGCACTTTCTCTTAACAGTAGCTTTTTTGACAATGAAAGAGCCAGGAGTGATTTTAAACGGACCTTATTCTTTGCAAGGACCTGTATATCAAGCCAGCATTTGTTAGGGGAAGCTCTAATTCATGGTGCATAATGTTTTTTATTTAAAATGTTATTACTCAGAATCGATGCTAGCATGTTTTCTCATGGGAATGCCAACAGTTCAATAAACCTCCATCAGATCCCTCTTGGCTTGGCTAGTCATTAAATACTTTTGTCCTGAATGATATTTTATCTACTTTGGAACTTAGAATCATTTTCCTTCTATATGAATGATGGAGGATGAGGTCCCCTGTTTGTTTCTGTATATATAGCCATGACTTCTCTTACTCTTGATAAAATTCTGGCCATCAAACTGTTATATTATTTTGTTCATCTGGATACTTCATGCGTAGTTGCAACTACTATATCTCTCTGTGGATAAGATTGTCTTGTTCTCATGTAATTTCCCACTGTTGGTGTGCGTTGTTAATTGTTTCCTGGGCAACAATCAAATATGAAGTCTTTTTGCCTGTTCTCGGCTAAAACTATAAGAATTCTATGTGCAGGCTATTCTTGCAACAATTGCAATTATTCTTGGTGCAACAAAGGGAGCTGATGAGTGGTAATCTACTGGACAAGAGTTTTATAGGTTGCAAACTGGATGTATAAACATGTTTCTATTCCTGAAGATTATATTTTAAAGGTGAAAGACTGAAACTGCGAACAGAATCATGGTTGCTTGTGAAATATGTTGTTATTTATTATGAGTGCCGTAAACTTTGGAAACTGCCAGTTATTTACAAGAAGATTTCCGTAATTGTTTGATGCAGTTTTTGTTATAGAAATGAATCCTTGCATTATAAAAGAATGAGGAGTCACTGGATTATGGTAGAGTCGCAGTTAGTTCATCTGTTCAGGTCTTTGGTATAGAAATGCAGCTAGAGCATGAAGAAATTTCTTGTTATTATGCTAGGTATTTAGATGAATAACTGACGAAGATAATGCCTCGAGTGCCTCTTCCTTCCCTTGCGAATCCTGGGACAGTATCTTTGCGTCTGGTTTTTTCCTGTGCCAGTAAAGATTACAAAATAGATTTCTCTGTTGCAGAGCTCGCTAATGTATATTACATTGCTGGAAATTTACGTTATGATGATTTTCTTGAATGTCTTGATATAACTCACTGGAATAGACCCCTCCCTCGTATGCTCAGCTTAACTTCATTTTTAATTTAAAAGCTTTCAGATCTCGAAAGATAAGTGGGTGTTTAAAAATGATGGAAATGAAGCGGAACCTGAACTATTAGTCATCAAAGTCGAGGGAAATGAAGGGTGATTCTTGTACTTACACGAAGAGAGTTTGCCTCAATTAGTATAAATATAGTTTGTGGTAAAAAACTATTAAAATCCAAGATTATGATGTGGGATCTTGACCGGCAATAAAATTCAATTCCCACTTGTGTTGAATTCAAGAGTTTGGTGAATTTTAAATTGGGTTTTGACTTCTTTTATTTGGATTATGTTTAAAATGGACTCACCACTCACATT